>AUXO011218795.1_pt1 | contig 20936 bp, 14 predicted proteins | sample 768731 | NCBI WGS metagenome assembly AUXO01 (sample SAMN02715735, study PRJNA202380) | gut metagenome | biome: sheep rumen | host: Ovis aries | place: New Zealand: Palmerston North
TTGAGCACCAGTTTGTCGAACTCGCGGTTCTCGATGGCAAGGTAGTAGTCGTTTTGCTTCTCAATCATCGCGATTGCCACAGGATTGGTGATAAGTGCTTTCAGCGTGTCGATGACCATTGGCGACAGCGATGCTGGATTTGCGTTAATCATACTATAGATTGTTCGTGAGAGACAAATGTCTTTGAGGTCTTGGTCGGCTCCTAACGAATCGAGCACAAGAAGTTCATGCCTCATTCTGAAAGGAATTTGGATATTATTCAACACTTTCGTACCTCTCGGACCGTTAATGATATTGTTTACCTCTGCTAACATATCCGCATTATCGGCATTCAGCTGTTCGGCAAGTTTATGCTTTTCTTCTAAGGTAGCAGCTGCCTCGATTTTGGCATTGGTATTTATTAACCAGTCCTTCCATCGGTTCAGTAGAGACAGCTCCTCTTCGTTCGAAGCAAATTCTTGGTTGTAATCATATATATTCCAGTTCTCCGTCCATTTCCGTTTGTGCCCTATATCAATGAGAAAGTCGCGCATGAATGTGGAGAAATCACGATAGAGTGTGTAGGGCTTGATGGCTTTCTGCCAACATTCCTTGTATAAGTAATCCATGTATGCTTGCGGAATCTCGTGGTTGGGAAAATGATATCCTGCCTGCATCATCGACTCACCCAGAATGTTCTGATAGTAACCAGCTACATAGTCTTGATAGCGTTGTGAGAGATTCGGGTGGTTGGTTATACATTGTTCCAGTTCGCTCATCTGAACCCGTCTAACACTGTCGGCTTGAGCCAGATAAGTCATGGGGTCAAGGTCATAGCGTTTGCGGTCTATGTCAGCCGAAGTCCACGAATAGGGATGAGCCAACAATTCGTTCTGCACTCGCACGTCATCACCCATCCATAGCATTTGCCCTGTCTTGAAATCGTTGAGGAAGAAGTAGGTCTTGCCAGGCTCCAGCACGGTACTTTGTGTCGTTCGTCCCCAGTCGAGGAATGCTTGTGAGGTGTTGAACAATGGCATCTTGAGGGTAAAACGCCCTAAAGAGTCCATCAAAGCGTATGAGCTCTCTTCTTTGTTTTTGAGGATATTCTCAATACCAATCCCAAACTCACGACCTTTTCGTTTCCAAGCTTCTTGCGGCATATCCTTCAGCCAACCTACAATCGTCACACTGTCGCCAGCGCGGTAGCCATTATCGACAAAGCCCTTGCGAGTGTCCTTCGTTGGATAGTCGGGGAGGGAAGTCCCAGTGATAGGACTGCATGTGATGGGTTTGGCGTTGCCAATGTAGATGGCGCGTTTGCCCTTCTTCATCTTCCCCACTTTGACCAAGATGTCATTGTCGAGCGTCAAGGTATAGGTGTCTTTCTTCTCCGTTTGGTTTAGGATGTTGTACACTTGTTGATGATAGATGACTTGCTTCGGAGTAAATCCGATGAGCCAGTCGCCCGTTGCCTCGTCGCGCCAGTAGGTATCGGCAATGCCGATGGGCTGATTGTCTGCATTGCGTACATTGGCTAAAATCCATCCATTAGGTTCTGCCACGTCTATCATCCATGTGTTGACAGGGATGGGCTCGAAGATAAGGGTAAAGTCCACTATACCATCTGCTGGTATTTTGTAAGGTTCGGTCAGGGAGATTACAGTTGCTCCCTTTACTGCGTATGTTTTTCCATCGGCTTGTAGCGTGGGTTTGGTGGCGAGAGGGATAGTTTCGCCCGCTGCCCGTTGAGGCACTTCCAAGTGGAAGAACACTTCAGTACGGTCATCGTCAATCGACACTTTAGTGATGCTGATGATGGGTACGTTGACATAGCCCGTTACAATCTTGTTCCAGACTTTCGTTTGTGCTTGAACAGCCATTACGACAAAAGCGAAAACGATGGTAAAGATGGTTTTCCTATTCATTGGTTCTTCCTTATAGATATATTAAACGTTTATAGGATGCAAAGGTACATCTTTTTTTTGTTCAATAGATTTTTTAATAGGGTAAATTAAAATTAATAAAACAATAAACGTAATCTTCAATCTTCAATTTTCAATTTTCAATCTTCAATCTTCAAGAAACCAGTGGTAACATATATAGTAACCATCGGTTTCTTGCATGGTGACCGATGGTTTCTTACTATGTGACCAATCACAACTATAATCCGCAAAACGAAATGTTCCAAAATCCCAAAACGAAGCGTATATAATTAACATTTGTTAAGATACAAGAAAATAGGGCTAAATTATTGATATAAAACACTTTACATTTTCAAAAGTTTACATCTACCCCCAAACGTAAACTTAAAAGTTTACACCGTAAATTTTAACATTTGCAATTGGCTGAAAAACAAGCATTTATATTGTTTATTCGTGTAAACTTTAACATTTGAAAAACTTCAAAAAAACTGTATATAAAACGAAACGTTCTAAAATTCGAATGGCGTTTAAATGGCGTTCCAACGTGTAACTGCTTGATAAGCAACTATATTTTTTGACACTTATTTTGTTGGTATTTCACACCCTATTTTGTGCAATAATTATGCATATTATTCAAAATGTTGCACGTTTTAGATAGTTGTAAAATGTCCTTTCACTGATACCAAACAAGGGGTGTATATACATACGCCAAATAAAACGGTTGCTTACACCGTCCTTTACGTGTTCATCATATATGGCGTTTACGGCTTGTATGCGTTTTCTGTATGATTCGCCTTTAGGCAGCGTTAAGCCTCTTGTTTGATTATATTTACGGATTTCCTCTATAATGTCCATTGCCTGGTATTCCTTTGTCCTTTGCTAAAAGAGGCCGTTGGCGGCGCGAGACAACCGCCAACGGCACAAGTAACACTAAACAGGTATAATAACGATTGGCGTTTCTATTCTGCGGGTGCACTGATGATTGCCCCGATACCCTTGTTCCTGATAGGAAGGGCAATAAAACGCTTGTCAAAGCCTACGATTGTGCCCCGTTCTTCGGGGTCATCATAGCGGGCGTACATGTATATTTCACCGTCCGCTTTCATTACCTCGTGTTTGTAAAAGGCCACGCTTGCAAACTGTTCCGTTTGAGCCTCACCAAACGCTACTTTGGTATAAATCCCGTTGGCCTCCTTATAGGTCGGCATATAGGGGAAATGGAAACAGCCAAAGCCCGCAAAACGTGTCGGCTCTCCGTCCTTAATGTCGGTCAGTTCCTTAAATAGTTTCACATCTTCACGCAAAAGGTCTGAAACGTGGCTCGGGTGAAGAATGATATAACGCTCTTCCAATGGTATTAAAGCGTTATCGAAACGCTCTTTAAGCGTCAAGAGGTCGTCAAACGTCATGCGTTTTCTACCTCCTACCGTTGCGCCCGTTGTCACTACCAGCGGCGTATCTTCGGTATCCTCACTCGGTGCAAAGGCGTGTGCGGCTTTTCTTGCCGTGCTTGCCTGCAACGTGGAGCGGTGCTGCCTGATAACGCTTTCCAGTTTGTCGTAACTGTATTCGATAGCGTCAGGGCGGCGAACAAGCGTGTTTTCCGTCTCGAACTTGTCTAACGGCAATTGGTTGTCTTCATCGTCACGTCCAACGGTTCTAATTGGGTATGTTGTGTTGTTAATCAACACTTTAGGGTCGATTCCCGCCGACGGAAAGTGTATAATATTGTTATCAACTTCACCGCTCAAATCAACCACCTTTGAAAGGAAAATGCGGTCAGGGTAAAAGCCCTCTTTTATTTGGTTTATCCAAACTTGTTTATTAAGTGCCATATTGATTTACTTTTAGATATATGAAAATTAAATGTTTGCTAACATTTTCTCGTATTCCTCGGGGTGTTCCCTCAGATATTCGGGGTTATGCTTTCTTAGATACTCAAGACTGTGTTTGCCGCCCATTCCGTCAGTCCCTGCCATGCTTTCAGCCTCAACGAGTGCAGCGTATAGTTTGGGGTTGTTCTTCAAGTCTTCTGGCCGATATTTCCGATAGTCCGTAAGAGTCCACTTTGAACGGTCGCCGTTTGGAAGCATTTCCGAAAGCCTCGGACTTCTGCGAATGGTACAAAGTAACTCGGAAAGCGTTTCAAGCCCCATTGTTTCGCCTATACGCTCATAAACGCCACGGCTTGGGCAATTTATCCGCCCGTCCGTAATTGCACCATCTACGGCGGTTTTAACGGCTTTCCTGCGTTTATTCTTTTCACCTGAAATGAACGTGCGGAATACATTGCGGTTTAAACGTGCCATGGTGACGAAATTGCAGCGGTCTTTGCCCTCCACAAATCCCGCCTTTATTGCCTCCTCAACTTCCGTTGTTGCCTCGTCGGGAGTATTCAAAAGGTTTTGGATTTCCGTTATAATATCCTCGTCCGTTACGCCCTCGTCAAGCCCTAAAAGGCTGATGATTGCCCCCCTTAAATCCTCCACCTTTTCAGGCACTTCCAGCGCAAGCCGCTGGCGGTTGCCTTTTCTGTAAAGTTTTAGGGCGTTTTGATTGGCGGGGATGTCAACAATAGACACTTCGAAAAGCACACTTTTCGTAATGGTTCTCACACCGTTGATTTCCTTTTCCTCCACGATGTCAACACCGATTGAGGCAGATCGCAAGAAACCGTTTTCGACTTGTTGTTTTACAGTCCGCCCAAGTTCCGTGCTCTCATCAAAAACAGCGTCCGCAAGCAACCGTTTCCCCTCCTTACGGATGTTCTCCCACCGTCCTACGACGGTTTTTCTTTCGTGCATATACAGCATGACGGGGTTACGTTCAAAGGCGGGCGTGTCTATTCCGTCCGTCTTCACGATGTAGCCGTAACTGTTTACGCTTTCGTCTGAAATTACAAATGTTGTTTTGCTCATAAATCATTGGTTTTTAGTGTTACCGTTGCAAAGTTATATATTTATATAAACACCTTGAAAAAAGTGTGAAATGCTTTCACACATGTGTGCAACCGTTGCACACTTTTTCGTGAAAGCCTTACGGAATATTACGAAAGCGGTGCATAACTTTTTTGCCCTTATTGATATAATTTGTAACTTTGCCCCGTATGCAGCCTTTATGGGCTTAGTCGAAAAGGGAAAACGGTGCGTTTTTCACATGAAAAGCCCCGTTTTTTTGTTTATCAATGAAAATTTTATCATTTCTCTTTGCCGTTTCAAAATAAATGTTTACCTTTGCAACATCCTAAATATCAAAGTACAATGACGATGAATTTTCAACGAGACTTATTTTGCACGCTACGGTGTGGCAAACGGAAACGTCCCAGCGCTTTTACTTTGAGGCGTAGGACACCTACGGCGTGCCTTTTTCAATATCCTAAAAATCAAAGTAATTATGATTGCAAAAATCAATCTTGACGGAAAGGAACGCCTTGCCGTTGTGTTCGATGAGGTTTACAACTACGATGAACTTGCAGCAATCCGGAACAGCCTTACCGAAATCCTCGGTGTGTTCGATGGCATTTACGACGAATGTGGCTACCAGGACGAAAGAGCCTACGCCCACCAACTGTTGGAAATGCTTTCACCAAACGTTGACCAGGCATTTGAAATGATGTCCCATTATTTCGGGTGCAACCACCAGCCAAAGAAAGCCCAAAAGAAACTTTGTGAGGTCTATATTTGACATACCAACAAAGCAACCCAAGCAACCGCCCCACAAAGGCGGTTGTTTTTTGTTTTTGCACACCCAAACAAACGCCTTTGCTGCATTTTTATAACTGCATATTTATTCATTGTATTGTATGTTTATGTATTTTGTTATTTAGATTTTGTCTAAATGTCACCCCAATTTGTCACTCCAGTTGACACCTTTTAATTTTTGTTAAAATCAATTCAAATGTTAAATCTGATGTTCCAAATGTTAAAGGATTTAACAAAAAAACAATTCGTTCTAAAATCCCTGAATCTATAAACAATCTACAACCGTTTAAATAGCATTTGAACACAATACAAACCGAATTTAAAGACGTTTCAATACATCTTAAAAGCAAAGGGATTGACAAAGAATAAGACACTAAAAAAGCATTATTAGAATATGTTATAATCTTCTGTAATATCTTAGAAATAAAGGCTTTATATAACATCATAAAATGGCTTAAACACCTTTTTACCACTCCATGTAAACACATTTAAAGTACATGTAAACTTTTTACACCGCCAACGTAAACAAAAACCCCTCAAATGTAAACCAAATGTAAAGCAATGTAAACTTTTTACCCCTCTATGTAAACTTTTAAAACAGTGTCTAAAGTGTTAATTATAGGGCGTTCCCGTGCTTTCCCCCAAATATACGCTTCGTTTTGTGCCCTATACAACGTAAAAAGATGGATGGGGTAAAATGATTATTTGGTGGCTTGCTCGATAGATAACAGAATGCGCAATTTCAACTCCTCCTTTTCTTGAAAGGAAAGTTGTTGTACGTTGCATAAGTATTTCAACATGCTAACATGTGCTTTGTGTGAGGTGGATTTTGTTTCTGCCATTCTTGAAGTCTTTGCTATAAAGACAACAAAAAGGGGTGTTTGTACCCAATGAGATGGAATGAAAATATCTATATCTTCACATCCAAGCTAAACGGCATCCTGCATTTTGTTTACTTGTTCGCGTAAACGACAGATGCTCCTGTGCATCAGGTTACGAACACTTTGGTAGTTGATGCCCATAATCTTACAGATATCGGTGTACTTCCTATGCTCAACGTAATAAAGGTTGATGATTTGACGTTGCCTTGGTGAAAGATTATTGAATAATTGCTTGATTTGGTCTTCCGCCAAGTAGAATGGCTGTTCCATCGTGTCCTCAATGATATTGTCATTGGAAACGAGAACCGTATCATTCAATTCGTTGTCGCAAAGAAAGATGTTGCGCCGATACTCGTCATTGATGCGATTGCGAAGGGATATAAAGAGATAACTCTCAATATTGTGAACATCTTTGAGCTTGTCTTTTCTGGTGAAGAATTTGACAAAGACATCATGAATGCAATCCTTCAGCAATTCTCGGTTGGTGGTAAACCGCGAACCGAATGCAAAAAGATTGTCGATATTCTTGTCATATAATAGAGAAAAATCAATCATTTTAGGTTTGTTTGTTAAAGGTAGATTTGTTTGATAAGATGATTACCGATTGCAAAAATAGTATTTATTTTTGATTCTACCTTGCTAAACCTTTTATTTTTTTTGCTAATTTGCTAAATTTTCCTCATATTTGAACTATTATTCTACTTCATGATGATGTGTGTGATTAGTTGACAGGTTTTTCAGGCAAGATTATCTTTTCTGAATCCAGTATATCTTGTTGGGTGATGTATCTGTCTTTTCAAAGGTGTTTCCCAGTTGCACGGTTTTCTTCTCTACTTTAATCTCGCCCGTCTTGGCGTTGATTTGGTAAATCTGGTATTTACCTGGAATAACGTCAATGGCGATGCTGGACGATTGACTATAAAGAAGATAGCCCTTATCGTTGTTCCCTAATGCCACACATCCCTTTGCGTTGATGGGAGCCATTAGGCAGACATCATGTAAAAATGCCTGTTGCAAGGTGTTGGTGGTTTCGGTGCGAATGGGAATGTTGGGCAATGAGCCACCGCCCATCAAGACTGCCCATCCCATTTGGGGAAATTGTTGTGAGAAATAGGTCACCGACTTGTCGGGATATTTTTCACGGTATTCTCTGACGGCTCTGTACACTTCGTTGAATCCAGTCTTTCCCACTTTCACCTTCCTCATCCATTGGCGGGGAGCCATGTTCTTTCCTGCTTCTGGTGCCCACAACTCTTGCGTGTTATAATGCCAATAGCGAATGTCGATGATGTCCACCACCTTGTTTAATTGTGGGTTGGAGAGAATAGCATCTTGTGCGTCTTTCGTACAACTGAGCGCAATGAGTGGGTGTAAGCCTGTCTCGGCTTCCCATTCTGCAATGGTTTCCAACCAAAACTGAGTGAAATGCAATGGTCCAGTGTATTCGGCACTGATCAGATGAACCACGTTGGGATGGTCTTTCAGTTGCTCCAAGCACATACGAATGTATTGCTTATGTAATGGGCGCAAGGTCTTGTCTTGCTCGTTATAGAACTGTTCGGCAATGAAGATGCGCTTATCTCCGGCAAAGGGAACGGGTTCTGGAAACGTTGTACCGTTGATGTTGTTCACGGGGCGCCACGGACAATCCACCCAATGAGCACCAGCCTCTAAGATATTGTGTTGGAAGTAATGCTCGTTAAACAGGATAATTCCTTTGTCTTTGCCTTTTTGCGCAAATTCGTTTAATCTATGCCAATACCATTGATTGGGCTTTGTCAGGTCGTAACGTGACAATCCATCCCAGGCCGTGCCTTGTCCGCTTCGGGAAAAGGGTTGCTCGTAGAACGGTACCCATACGTCGCCATCGGCTCTGCGCACTCGCTCATGGTCGGTACGCCGCAGATCATACCAAAGACCGTAATGATGGTCTAACGAACTGTAATGGTTGCTGCTGAGATAGTTTACTACGCTGTCTATCCTGTCTGTCCATCCTGTTGCCTCTCTGCCTGGTACGAAACGGGTGATGGCTGGTCTTGCGTCACGTTGGACGAAATTGTCTTTCACGCGTCCGCTCCACCAGGGGATGTTGTATTGGTTTCCTGTGAGAAGTAAACCGTTTAAAGATAAGGGAGAGCAGGAGAGAGATTTGTTCATAGAATCGCTAGTATATCTAGTATTTCTAGTATCGCTAGTATTTCTAGTATTACTAGTATTTCTAGTATTTCTAGTATTACTAGTATTTCTAGAATATCTAGAATTTCTAGGATATCTAGTATTTCTAGCTATATAATGATTCCCTCTTATAAAAGGGATGCTATCTATCCATGCTTCCAATGTGAGCCTTGGAGTGCTTAAAGACTCCATGGCAAATTGCATGGCTTGCTCTACAGTAGGCGAAGTGCTCGCATTGGTAGAGCGGGGCAGTATATGAGCCAAAGACTGAATGTGGGGCTTGATTTCTGGAATAGTAGCGGAGAGCCTCTTTTCCAATTGGTCATAGAATAAAGAGCGAGGAGAAACATGGTCGTTACTGCTTGTCCATTCACCGTTTCCAGTAAGCGTACCCCAACATCCGTGCGCACTACAACGATTGTCCTCATCGGGAGAGTAACAGTAAATCGTTGAGGCTGTACATTGCCAAAACATGGAGTTGGCTGTGTTCCAACCCGTGCCAAATTGGAATTGCTCTAAGTTGGCAAACTTTAAGTCATGACCGTCAATGTTGACAATGTCGAACAACAGACCTGCTGCCCATGAACCAATACTGCCGCTAAAGCCTAATGACTCTTCTCCTTCACATTGCACGAATGCGTTTGGACCAGCAGCACAGAAACCAGCGGCAAAATCGTGAATGCCTTGACGAGAAACGCAACGTTGGAATAATGTTTGTTGTCCTCGTGTCAGAAAGACACATCTTCGCCAACCGCCAATCTCTGATGTGGGATTAGAGGCGATGCAATCTTCAACCGTGATTCTACTGGTGTTTTTCTGTAAGTTGACAGCCGAACCTGCCAAATGCTTGAAGTTAACGCGACTTACCCAACAATCTCTCACATCGTTCATGAAGATTCCGTCCCAACAGTGGTCTTCGTCTTTGGGATTCCAATCGTTGACAACCGACTCCAACGTCATGTTTTCGATTCCACATTCAGTGATTTCATGGGACGTAGATGCTTTAACAATCCATCCACCTCCATATTCTGGTGAAAGGACAGTGGTGATAGGAGCATCAATGGTGATGGCGTTTCCGCTGATTTGCGTGATGGTGCGATTCCACGTGATGTCTATGTCGGTAGGCTTCCATCCCGTATAGTCTAACCCACCTCCGAAATCTTCCATCTTTAAGTGCTCGATCCAATTCTTGGTGCATGGTCGTTCAATATTGATACGGTCTCCTACATGGAATTTGGAGATTGCCGATTCTTGAAGGGCATCTATGGTGATCGTCGTACTTCCTGCGGCAATCGGTTGGGTTGTTATCTTGAGCGTATCTGAAGAGTTGGGAACTAATGATGGCATTCCCTCATTTTCCACATAAATCATTGCCCCACGTTCCACACCGTGTTTCTGGAGAATGGTATGGTCTCTGTCCGTGCCTCTTAACACAATACCCGATGTGGTCATGCGCAAGGGGCGATTCAGTTGAAAGGTTCCTTTGCCTAACAAGATGGTTCCTCTGTGTCCGTTGGCATTCTTCTTCATCTTGGCAACTTGGTTGATTGCTTGTTGGATGATTTCCGAGCAGTCTCCTTCTTGCCATTCAACGAATGTGGCAACTTCCACGTCGGGAATCAATGCTTCTGAGGCATGATAACCGCACGTAGAATAATCCATCGGGATAAACAACTCTTTCTTGGGTTTCTTTTGGGCATGTGACTCGGCTATCAAGCAAACAAGAGCCAATAGCATCAATATCTTCTGAATGTTCATCTTGTCAGTCATTTTTTTATAAGACGCATGAGAGTTTTAGATGTACTACTTTAAAAAACAAAAAAATGGGATGCACCTATTCAATAGGCACATCCCAAGAACGATTTTCAGAATGTCGTTATTCAGGTACTGTGTCAGAGAGTGGGTCAAACAGACCATCTGCGTTACGACCTAAATCATGCCAACCCACTGTCTGGTGCAGGGTGGGATTGGTTTGCATGGCATTCTGGCGAAGTCCGAGGAAGTAATACGTAGGACGGTAATTGATGGTCAACGCATCATCGTTTCCGTCAAGGTTTACATCTTTACGACCTAAGAATATCTCGTAGAACTCAGCCAATTCCCTTACCTTGTCGTCATTGTACGTACCGTTGATGTATGACATATCTTCATCAAGTGTAAGTGCTTTCTCAGGACGGTTGCCCTCTGTTGGGTCTGTTTCAGAAACATCCAAGCAGTACAAGATGATTTGATGACGTTTGGTTCCGTTTAATGGTTTCACGCCAAGATAGGTACAGGTGTTTCCACCGAAACCTGTCAATGCCCATGAGGGCTTGATGGCTGATTGTCCTTGTCCACCGTCGAAGAGCATCCAACGGTGCATGTCGTTGTAACGGTGTCCTTCGTAAGCCAGTTCTATCTGACGTTCATAGAGAATGGCAGCAAATAGTTTGGCTCGGTCACTACTGATGTCTGTAGGCAAACCGTAGTTGTTGCTTGCCGTATAACCCACACGAGCACGAATCTCCTCCAATGCTTTTACTGCCTCATCATAATGGTTGGCTCCGCAAGCAGCCTCGGCGAAATTCAATAACACTTCTGCATAGCGCATGGTGAGCAATGGAGCTGCATTCTTCATGAATCCCTTGGGATTGCTTTGGCTATTGATGTATTCATAGAAAGGAGAAGTATGCAAATGCAGGTCATCCGTGCGTTTGCGAACGTAAATAGAGTGGCTGCTTCCCTTATCAGTGGATTGGGTGAGCAATTCGGGCCAGTAACCGCTGGAAGTGGTTACTTTCGTCAAGTCTTCTTCATTGTCGTTCCACATATAACTCCAGAGGGCATAGTTCTTTCCTGTGGTGTAAACATCCGTTGGAATGATTCCGCTCAGGGATGGGTCAGTAAGGCTCACTCCACCCTCACTCCATTGCCATTCCACTCCAGGGAAGGCGAATGTACGATAGAAGCGTGGGTCACGGTTAAGCCAGAAGTTCAACTTGTCGTATGGAATCTTGCTCTCTCCAGGTTTCAGTCCGTCTGCCATTGGGAAGAGGTCAACCATCTCTGCCGTCGGGGTGTATCCACCACCACCATTGGTGTTTCTTGGACGAATGCTGTGTTCCCAGTTGTTGTACTTGCCATAGTCGGGTTGACCAGATACATTTGCCTTGGTATTGTGCAAGGTGATGAATACGGCTTCGTTCACGCTACCGTCAGAGCCCGTGTAGTCCATCCACATCTTTGCCCAGTTGGCACCGTTCTTCTCACCGCCAGAGGTGGGATAAGCCAAACCGAAATTACCAGCCTTCAACTTTTCCAATGCTGTTTTGTTGGCTGTATAAGCTGCTTCCCAACGGGTAACATCATCACTACGGTTGAATACAGGGCTTGCGTAATAGAGCAACATCTTACCCAACATGGCTTGTGCCAAACCTGATGTGATACGGCCAAAGTCTTGAGCCTCGTTTTGCCAACGGTCAGGAAGCATATTGGCAGCATTCTCAAAGTCTTTACAGATAAAGTCAACGCATTCCTTCGTGGTGCGACGTGGCTCGATGAGGTTAGAACCGTCACCGTCTGTACCCAAGATAGGATCTTGTACATGGTCAACGATAGGAACGCCACCGTAAATGGTTACCAAGTGATAATACATGTAACCGCGGAAGAAATAGGCTTGACCAAGAATCTCGTTCTTCTGTTGTTCTGTCAACGAGGATTTCTCAACGTTTTCTATTACGTCGTTGCAATTGCGGATATGTCCCCAAGGACTATAAACGTCGTTTGCCACATAGAAGAAATCAAAGTTGGCTCCTGTGAAATTATAGGTCACCTCCTCTTCGGGATTCACGAAGATGGAGAATCCACCATACTCGTCAGTACTCTTCGACCATTTGTCGGGATTACCTACCGAAGTCCAGTCGTTCGGACTGTTGGTGCCATTTCCGTCTCCACTCCTGGATGTTGGTAATAGCCAATAATACAGGTTGTTCAAACGCTCCTGTGCGCCGTTGTAGTCGCTATAAGCAGTTGTCTGGTTGAAGTTTCCATAGTTTTTCTTCTCTTCCAGAAAACTGTCGCTACATGCTGTCAGGCTCATGGCAATGGTTGTCAGTGCAAGAGCCTTGCTGAAAATATTCTTGTTGTTCATCTTGTAATTCCTCATAATAAATTAGAACGAAACGTTGATACCCATCGTGAACTTACGCAAGTTAGGATAACGGCCATAGCTGCCTGCCCATGATGCCCAACTCTTGTCGGGATAGTTGTTGATGAAGTTGATGGCATTCTGAACGGTGAGATTCAAGCGTACATTGCTCACGCCGATGTAGTTCACCCATTTCTTGGGGAAGGTATAAGCTACCGTGATGTTACGCAGCGTAATAGCTGTTGCATCAATGAGCCAGAATGATGACGCTGCGGCATTGACATTGCTATAGCGCATGTTTGGCATATAAGCATCAATGTTTGTGGGAACGGTGATGTTTCCGCTTGCATCATAGATGGCTTCGTAGTTGAACATGTCACTGAATGATGATGGCATGTTTTCATACTCATAGTTGTTAGCTGCCTGACGGAAATCGTTTCCTACCATAGCCTTGGCTCCCCAGCTTGCACCTAATTGTGCTTGCAGTGAGAAGCTCTTGTAGCTGATACCGAAGTTAAGCGTACATCCGTAAGGATTGCTGGTGTATTCAGACAAGCGTACATAGTCGTTGCCTGCCGTCACCTTACCGTCTCTCGGTCCGTAAGTGCCGTCACCATTGTTGTCTCCTTGAATATCTTCATAGATAAGCATACCTGGACGCACCTCGCTCTTGGTCATTCCCATGTATTCGGTGATATTATACTTGGAGAAATATTCCTCGATGTCTTGGTAACTGCGGAACATTCCCAAACACTTGAATCCCCACAAACCACGGTCAGTTCGTTCGCCATATACCTGGTCATCATATTCGGGAATGGCTTGGAAATTGGTCTTGAGTATCTTATTGTCACTGAAGCCTGTCGATAGCTTCACCCAATAGTTGATGTCTTTGCCTATCTTGTCTCTCCAGCCGAGGTTCAATTCCCATCCCCATGCGTCGAGTTCGCCGTAGTTTTCAGGAGTAGCCTGCGTTCCTACCGTGGTGGGGAACATGGACGTACCGGTACGTGTGGCAAACAATTCACGACCGCGATCATAATAGTAGTTAAACTCAAGCGTCAACCTGTCGCGCAGGAAGTGAGCATCAATACCTACGTTGGTCTTATAGGTCTTGTCCCAATGTACGTCGCTGTTCACGCCAGCCTTGGGCATTACAAGGGCATAACCCACATCAGAGTTGATGCCGTTTGCACCGAAGATGGCTCCCTTGGCTGCATTGCGCTCATAGAGTTGTGTCCAAAGCCATGCACGGATGTTGTCACGTCCCATGAGACCCCATGATGCACGAATCTTCAGGAAGTCAACCCATCTGCCAATCTTACCGTTCTGGAACCAGTTTTCTTCTGAGATAACCCAACCGGCACTCACTGATGGGAACTTACCCCAGTAGTTCTTGGGTGCAAACTTGGTAGATGCGTCGGCACGGAACAAGAACTCGAAGAGGTATTTGCTGGCGTATGCGTAATTAAAACGTCCTACGTATGAGAGCATACCACTTTCGCTACGGTTGCCGGAAGCATCTTTGTCTCCAGTACCTGAACTGAACTGACCGTCTTGGTAAGCAATCAAATCTGTAATACTTCCGTAGAGGTCTTCTGCCCATGCTTCGGTCTTTTCCAAAGAGAACAAACCACTCACGTCGTGCAAGCCAAACTGACGGGCATATTGCAAGGTGAAGTTGTATTGGTAACTGTCGCTGCGTGCCATGTCGCGTCTGATCAATCCGCCATTGCTGACCAAACGGAGCACGCTCATGTTATCGTCATTATAAACGGCATCATGTCCTGTATATAAGTGATTTCCTGAGCCTGTGCGATTCAGCATACGATAAACGTCTTGGATGGTTTGTACAAGGTTGTTCTTCGAGTTGCTGATGCTCTTTGAATAAGAAATCTTGGCAGACAATCCCTTTAATGGCTTAATCCAATCAAAGTCTAACTCAATGCTTCCGTTGATGTTCAGATTGTTGGTCTGGTTCTGTACGTTGTCACTGTGGTTTTGCACGGCAGCAAAGTTGTAGAGCTGCGTAGCACTGGTAGGAATGCCGTTTTCCATACCACTATATACAAGGGGATAACTGCCGGCGTAATCTGGCACAAATGGCAAGTGAGTCATCAACCACTTGTAGTCGAAGTCTGTTCCTCCACCTTGTGGTGTGGTAGAGTTGTTACGCTCGCCCCAGTCGCCACTCACCTGCAAGGCAGTCTTCACGTGCTTGCCAATCTTGGCGTTCACACCTGTACGGAAATTCCATCGGTCGTAGTCTAATCGTCCGATATTACCGTCTTGCTTGTAATAGGAAACACCTGCGAAATACGTAGCCTTGTCTGTTCCACCATTGATGTTGATGTTGTGTCGTTGTGTAAACGAAGCCTTCCATTCCTTGTCGAGAAGGTTGTAGTTCAAAAGACGGGCAGCTTCCATCTCGTCAGCTTGGAACAGTTGTGTGCGCATTTCCAGACTTTCTTGGGATGACGTGTTGGCAGCGCGCATGGTGTTGTACACCTTCATGTAGTCGTAAGAACTGAGCATCTTGGGCTTATAGAGTGCGTCGGTCCATCCCAATTGACCAGAGTAACTGATCTTGGGCGCACCGTTTTCACCTTGCTTGGTCTTTACCAATACCACACCGTATGCGGCTCGTGCACCGTAAACGGCTGCTGAAGCGTCTTTCAATACGGTAATGCTCTCCACTTCACTGATGTCCAAATTGTTGAATGCGGTCTCATTGGAGATAAAACCGTCAATCACGTAGAGTGGGGTGGGGTCTGGAGATCCACCACGCGTAGCATCGGGAGTAGTACTTTTGGCGAGTACGTCACTTTGTCGGATATTCAATGATGGACTCTGACCTGGGCGATAGCCGTTGGCACTCACGCTTACACCGTTGAACATTCCTACGAGTGCGTCTCCAAGACTACCTACCGATAAGTCTTGAATATCTTTCGGAGTGATGGTTTCCACGGCACCAGTAATGTTCTTCATTTTCTGAGTACCATAACCCACTACTACCACCTCTTCTAAGCTTTGACGGTCTTCTGCCATGTGAATCACGCCACCTGGCTTAACCGTTTGGGGTACGAATCCTATGTAAGTGACCGTAATCTTTGCATCGGCAGGAACAGACAACTCATAGTTGCCGTCAATGTCGGTCACGGTTCCTCCTGTCTTTTGTCCCGTTACTTGTATCGTGGCTCCGATGATGGGCTCTCCATTTTCATCTACCACGGTGCCTTTCACTGTCTGGTTTTGTGCCAACGACACGGATGGCAACAATGCCAATGCCGCTGAGGCGCATAAACTGATGATGAGTTTTCTTTTCATATATCGATTCCTTTCATTCGTTAATTATTCCACCATCTGGGGTCACCTGTCTTGCGAGCTACCTGCTCACTGCCAGTAGGCTTGAAGTTGCCGTTGGCTGCATCTTCAAAGGCAGGGTCTGATTGCAAGGCATTGCCTGATTTGTCATAGGAGTTGGTCGTGAATCCCTCTGTCTCAGGAGCACCGTTAAACCAATATGTGTTGTAAGCAAAGTTATTGGTTGCTGCGTCGCTGATACGTCCCGTGATACGGCGTGGCACTTGTCCGCTTCCGCAATCTACGAAGATGTTGTTCGTGATGTCGTAGTTAGAGGTGTTTCTTCCGTCAAATCCTCCGTGGTTAGCCATCTGTCCTTCCTTGGCGATGTTGTAGAACGTACAACTCTTGAAATTGATGGAGTTGGTCAGGTAACCGGCACGGTCGCATCGACCTGAGTTGTTGTAGCGGATGAAGTATTGCACCTTGTTTGAGTTGGCACACCAGAATGTGCAGTTGGTTGCGGTGAAGTCGTTGATAAATCCACCGCCGTCATAAATCTGGAAATATGCAGAACTGCTCATCTTCTCATCGGGTGTAAACTTAACCACCGTGTTGGTGATGGAGAAGTTTTTCACGCAGTATTTCACCTTGTTGTCGTACATGAACGTTCTCTTCACGTTGTTCACCAGACAGTTCTGGAAGCTGATAGGCTCTACGATTTGATGGTGATTATTATGGTCTGCATCAAGAATTTCTGGATTGGGCTCTGCACTCAAGGCAAGCACGGGCTGCGTGGAAGCTTCGCACTCGAAGGTGATGTATTTAGCCTTGAATCCACTGCACGTAGCCAAGCCTCCACCTTCATTGTATGTGATGATGGCATTGTTGGTCTTGTTGGTGGAGCGCAATGTCACCATAAACTTCCCAAAGTCGAGCACGTCAGATACGGTATAGTGTCCGCCTGGAGTTAAGTCGAAGTTGAGATTCTGCCCAGCCGAAGTCTCTGGGATAGGATTCTTCTGGAAATACTCATACAAGTCGCCTTCTGGAATCGTTGCGAAAGATGCCTCAAATGAGTTGAACAGCTTCTCCGTAGCAGATGGCGCGTCAGAGTTGTTCAGCTTCTTGTTGCCTAACGTCTTGATGGTCAGTTTGTAGTTTACGTCTTCCTCACGGTCGTAGGTGTGCGAACATCCGTCGATGGTATCGCCGCTGATTACCTCGTCGTTGCTTAGGTCGTAGAGAAAGACCTCGTACCCGCCTGCTCCAAATACTACAGGCCATGTAATGGTCATCTTGTCACCATCTGTGTTGGGTGTAATCGTGATGTCACCCTCTGCAGGAGAAACAAGTTGGGCGTTTCTTACCCCACCGTCAAACGCATCGTTCCCGCTGTAGGTGTCAGCGCAAGATGATAGTAGCCATCCTCCTACGGCAAGGGTTGCCAAGGTGTACAGCTTCTTGCTTGATACAATTTTTGATTTGTTCATAAGTGTTAAAGTTATACATGTATAATAATTATTTTTTGTTAATAGACGTTTAATCTCGAAAAATGTAATCAATCACAACTAAAACTTTTTTATCATGTCGTCAAAATCTCTACATGGCGATAGATGGTGGCTCATGATTTCGGTACTTTGTAGTTCACTGCCAACATGGTTAGGTCGTCGCTTTGTTCTGCTTCGCCTACAAAGTCATTGATGGCTTTGTTCATGCGGCTAATCAGTGACTGGGCATCTTTTTCATTTTCTTGTATGTGTCGTTGGGCTGTTTCTACTACACGTTCTTTTCCGAATTGTTCTTGCTCAAGGTTTTCTGCCTCGGTCAGACCGTCTGTGTAGAGGAATATGTTGGTTCCAGGATAGATTTCTATCTCTTGCAACTGAAACTGCCATTCTGCCATGATTCCCAACGGTATGTTAGACTCGCATGGCAACCTTCCTATTTTCTTACCTATTAAATAAGGTGCATCATGACCAGCATTGCAATAGCGCAACCATCCCGTCTTGAGGTTTAGCTCTCCCATAAAGAGCGTTACAAACATCATGTTGTCATTGCCTTTCGTCATGAGTCTGTTGAGCTCGTCTATCACTCGGTCGGGTGATGGTGCATGTGAAGATACGGAATGGAATAAGGCGAGGGTCACCGTCATCACCAATGCGGCAGGTATGCCCTTTCCCGATACGTCTCCAATACAGAACAACAGCTTGTCGTCTTTGATGTAGAAGTCGAAGAGGTCGCCACCTACTGCCTTCGCTGGCGACAGGGTGCCGTAGATGTCAATGTCGTTGCGTTCGGGATAGGGTGGGAATGTCTTGGGCAACATCGCCATTTGGATATTGTGCGCAATGTTCAGTTCGTTCTCGAAGGTGGCTTTGGTGGCAGTGGTCTCTTTCAGTCTTTCCATGTATGAAGATAGAGAACTTTGCATGTCTTCAAATGAGTCACGCAACTGCTTGATCTCGTCTTTTCGCTTGATGATGGGCAGTTCGGCATTGAAGTTTCCCTTCGCCACCTCATTGGCGGTGGCTGCCAGTTGTACCAGGGGCTTCGTGGCTTTGTGTACGACCCTCAGACATAAGAAGAATATCAATAGCAGACAGGTACTGAGAATGAATATCATCAGTATTCCAATGGCTTCTCCTGTCAGGTAGATGGTGAAATTGGGTACTACGATAGCCATTGACCACTTGGTGGTTTCCAGTTGGGAATAAAATATCGTGGATGAGATGCTGTCTATCACTATTTCATCACCGTAGAATCGCTTTTTGCCTTTTTCATAACTGTTCTTGCCTTCTTTCATTTCTTTGATGATTTTGGCAAAGTGTGAGTCGTCAGGGGCAAGATACATGTCTATCTTTTTGTTTAAGATACGGCTTGAATCGGGATGGGCGATATAGGTTCCTTTTCTGTCGATGATAAAGCTATATGAAGCATATTTCTTGCTGTCACTCAATGCCCATGATCTGTCATTGTCTCTCTTGTCTTGCTCCTTCAGTTTTTGGGTAAGCCATTCGAGCGACAGGTCTGCACCTAATACAGCCACCGTGTTGCCTTTTTTGTCGTGGATAGGATAGAGATAAGATACCAATGGAGTCGTGTGGTCAGAATTGTCAAAGAAAGGATCTGACCAAATGCCTTCCTTGGCTGCCAGTCCACTTTGAAACCATTCTGCGCTGAGGTAGTCGTAATCCTTGTCTCCTATGACCTTTTTCTCTATTTCTCCATTTTCGTTTTTTGCGGCGTATGGAATGTACCATTTGCCCTTTTTAGGATAGTAGTTTTCAATGAAAGCAATGCCACAGCTCTTGATACGGTCGTTCTTTTCTACTATTCGGTACATGATGTTCAGCAGCTCGTCTGGATTGTTCAGCGAGCTCACAATGTCGTATTCGTTGTTTACCACAGCCACGCTTACCTCCGTGAGTATGTGATTCACGGTTGTCTTCATGTTTAGCAAGTTGCTTTCGTAGCGTTCGCTGTTCTCCGTGTACATGGAAATCTTGGCTGCCATGTAGATGACATACATCGTACCCGACATCAAGACGAACAGTATCAAGACTATCCGAATGGTCAACCGTCTGCTTAAGGTTTGTTTGACAGAAAACATGGTGATAGTTATGTAGCTTTATCTTCTTTTCTTGTGCAAATTTATAAAATATCGGCGAATAATAAAATATTTTGTTGAAATATCAAAAATTTTAACGATATTTGCATGGATGTATTTCTAAAATGAGTGATTATTGATAATCTGTTACACATGATATCTACATTTATGAAAAAGGCAATAGCTTGTTTTATCCTTTCTTGTATAGGAACAGTTGACATTCATGCACAGTCGTCTTATCATTACGACGTGAATAATGATGGGGAGGTGAATGTCATGGATGCTGTCTTGGTGGTCAACTACATACTTGGCAATCCTTCGCCTGAAGCCATAGACATGGGATTGCCAAGTGGCATCAAATGGGCAACTTTCAATGTGGGAGCCACAAAACCTGAAGACGATGGCAATTATTATGCTTGGGGAGAGACGGAGAAAAAGGAGGCGTATAGCTGGTCCACCTATACTCATTGTGATGGCTCGTCGAGTACCTGCCATGACATCGGCACCAGCATCTGCGCCACTCAGTATGATGTGGCTCACGTCGCTTGGGGAGGATCGTGGCGAATGCCCACTGCCGACGAGATGCAGGAATTATTGGATTACTGCAACTACGAATGGGTGGAGTATCACGGTGTGAATGGCCTCAAACTTACCAGTAAGGCTAATGGAAATATCATCTTTCTCCCAGCCGCAGGCGACCGTTGGGGAACCAATAGTGGCAACAAGGGCAGTTATGGCTATTATTGGACGGGTACCTTGAGTGAGGGCAGCAACGCTAACGCCTGTCGATTGAATTTCAATGGTGGAGCCGTCTATAAGGGTGATAATTTCCGCTACCGTGGCTTCACCGTCCGACCAGTATGTGAGTAGTCGAAACTTGTTCGTATTGGGGTGGGGGAGGCTTATTGCTTTTGGCAATGATGCGTGAATTGAGAACCAATGATGTTAGCACAATGACGCAGAAAGCGTTACCGCTCGGATAGCGATATGCTGAACATCATCAGCAATAAATCAATTTATCACTTTGTCACTTTTGTCACGCGTCACTTTAAGGTCTTAAACGCAACAAACGCAACACGCAACTTTGATAGGTTCATACTATTAAAAACATGGATTAAAATTTTATATTAATATATTATTATTATTAGGTAAGTTCTAAAAATTAACATTTGTGAGTGGAAGCCTTACCTTCTGAATCAGTTCAGTTGGTTTGAGTGCCTCAAAAGGCATCCTTGGCTT
>AUXO010283192.1_pt1 | contig 20923 bp, 24 predicted proteins | sample 768731 | NCBI WGS metagenome assembly AUXO01 (sample SAMN02715735, study PRJNA202380) | gut metagenome | biome: sheep rumen | host: Ovis aries | place: New Zealand: Palmerston North
AGAACACCAGCCTTCCAAGCTGGATACGTGGGTTCGATTCCCATCACCCGCTTACAAGACCGATACGTTGTTTGCGTATCGGTCTTTTCTTGTTTTGAGACGAAAAAAGCGGAGGTGCTTCTATGTTTAAAAAGAAGAGTAAGCCAATCGACTTAAACAGTGATAACAAAAAGCTTTATCTTGCAAATATGAGTCATGAAATAAGGACGCCCATGAATGCTATTGTGGGTCTGGCTGAAATTTTACTTAAAAGAGCAAAAGACCCGGAAGAGAGAGAATATCTTCTTTCTATGGAGACTGCCACAAAGAACCTCCTTACCACCATTAACAATATTCTTGACTACGAGAATATGCTTAATGACGATATTTCTTTAAATATCGAAGTCTTTGATGTAACAAGGCTTATTAACGAAGTTGTTTCGATTGCAAAGATTAACCTAGGCGATAAGGACGTGCACCTTTTGGTGGATGTGGATCCTAGTCTTCCCAAAAAACTTGTGGGAGACGGAGCACGTATTAAGCAGGTGCTTGTGCAGCTTTTGTCTAACTCCGCAAAGTTTACGCAAAAAGGTCATATTATCTTAACCGTAAAAAATGAAGGTGTAAGGGACAATTGTAAGGTTTTCTTTAGCATTGAAGATACCGGTAACGGTATTTCAAAGGATGCTTTAGAGAGAATCTTTTTACCCTTTGAACAGGAAAATGCAACAACGGTTAGAAAGGCAGGAGGCTTAGGAATTGGCCTTACCATTGCAAAGAGCATAGTTGAAATGATGGGTGGCACCATTGTGCCAAAGTCAAAGGAAGGGGAAGGCACAACCTTTTCTTTTACCCTCTCTTTACCTGTGGACGATGAAACGGAAGTCGGAAGTATCGATAATAAAGAAGGATGCTATGTGGGCTTATTCTTACCGGATAAAGCAGAAGAAGCCGTTGTAAGAAGCCTCTTAACAAGACTTTCAATTCCTCACATTTGCCTGTCAAACATGGGGGAAGTGTTTGTTGAAAACGATAAAAAGAAGATTACGCACATTTTCCTTGAGCACGAAAAGTATGTGCAGGTTAAGGATATAAAGGAAATAAGAGATTTATCCATTAAGTTTGTTGATTTTATCGAATCAGTAAAGCAGGCAACAAACGATGATGAAGCCGTATTTGTAAAGAAACCCATATGGTATAAAGATATTGCTCCAATCTTAAACGGAGACCCCGTTGCGGGATATAACCCCAAGGCTCAGTTTAAAGAAACCATACAGGCAATCGGCGCAAGGGCTTTGATTGTAGATGATAATGACATTAACTTAAAGGTTACTCAAGGCCTTTTAAAGCCCTACGGCCTTACAATCGATACCGCAGGCTCTGCAGAAGAAGCAATAAGGCTTATAAACAGAACAAGATATGACATTGTATATATGGACCATATGATGCCCGGTATGGACGGCGTGGAAGCCACAAAAGTTATAAGGTCCTATGACGATCCTTATTATAAGAGCCTTCCCATAATCGCTTTATCCGCGAATGCCATTGACGGAGTGGAAGAACTCTTTAAAGAAGCGGGAATGAATGACTTTATTCCAAAGCCCGTTGACGTGGCTGTTTTGGAAGAATCAATAAGGAAGTGGGTTTCTTCGGATAAACTGTCTACCGGAATGGTGGAAGTAAGAGAGACTCAAAAAGACGGTGCAAGCTACGATAAGTTTAAAAAGATAGATGTATCCGTTGGCCTTTCCTATACAAACGGAAATGCCGAAATGTACAGATCGATTGTAAAAGATTTTGCTTTGTCCATACAGGAAAAGAAAGACTTAATAAACAAGCTTGCAAACAGTGAAGACGTGGGAAGATTCACTATCGAGGTGCATGCTTTAAAGTCAAGCGCAAAGACTTTGGGAGCCTTGTGGCTTAGCGATACAGCCCTTGAGCTTGAAAGACTTGGACACAAGCGAGAGATGGATTCGATAAAAGAAAAACTTCCTTCACTTAATGCGGAAATCGATGCCGTCATGGAAGATTTAAAGCCCTTTGCCAAGGAAGAAGAAGTTCACGTAGACAGAATCGATGTAGACAAGCCTATGGTGAGAGAATGCTTAAGAAAGCTTTTCTATGCCGCAGACGATTACGATTACGATAAGGCAAAAAAGATTATCTTCGACCTTGGAATATATCAATTTGAAGGAAAGATGGAAGAAGCTTACAAAAAGCTTGGCGAATTGATCGAAGATATCGATTATGAGGGCACAAAGAAAGGTGCTGCCTGGATGATGGCAAATATTTAGGGGAAAGAATGGAAAAAGCATATAAGCTTGAGTTTGCTGCCTCCCAGGGAGGAAGCTTATACAATACATCCTGCGGTTGCTCAAAAACAGAGCCTTTACACTATTTTGGGCCGGCGGTTAAGCCTTTTTACCTTATTCACTATGTAATAAGCGGAAAAGGCGTGTTTTCTTGCGGCGAAAAAGAATATCACTTAGAGGCGGGATACGGGTTCTTGATTACTCCCGAAGAGCTTGCCTTTTATCAGGCAGACAAAGACGACCCTTGGACTTATGTGTGGGTGGGATTTACAGGCACTCAGGCAGAGTCTGTCGTGGAGCAGATGGGACTTTCCGTAAGCCATCCCATTTTCTTTTGTGATAAGTCAAAAGAAATCTATGAAACAGTTACAAACATGATGGAATATAACACCTACTCTTTTTCCGATAATCTAAGAAGAAACGGATATTTGTCACTGTTTCTTTCTTTGATTGCAAAAAGAAGCGATGCGCAGATTGATGAAAAAGACGATAAGGCAAACACCCATGTTGAGAAGGCAATCGAATATGTAAGGCTTAACTACTGTAACCCAATTAAGGTTACGGATATTGCGGATTACGTGTGCATAAACAGAAGCTATTTGTATTCATTGTTCCAGGAATATTTGCACATTTCTCCCCAGCAGTTTTTGACAATGTATAGAATCACAAAGTCTTTGGAGCTTTTACACTCTACGGATTATCCTATTGAGAGTATTGCTATTTCCTCAGGATACTTAGATTCAATCGTGTTTACAAAGGCTTTTAAAAAGAAAATGGGCATGTCCCCTTCAACATACAGAAATGAAATGAGAAGCGGCGGAGCGCAAAGCAGTAAGGAGCAACTTAGGCAATTGGAAGAGTTTATTGCCAAGGGAATGAAAAAAATCTAACAAAAAGACAAGTCTAATTAACAATTCTACATTTAAAAAGGTTGCTAAATTCCTTACATTTAAGTTGTAACCCTTTGTGCTAGGCACAACAATTGGAGGATTTTAAGATGAAAGATATCATTACAAAGGAATTTGGCAAAGTCTACGGCGATGCTAACGGTGTAAAGACATATTTCGCTCCCGGTCGTGTGAACCTTATCGGTGAACATACAGACTATAACGGAGGCCATGTTTTTCCCTGTGCATTGACTATCGGTACTTACGCAGCGGTAAAAGAAAGAAAAGATATGAAGGTTCGCTTTTATTCCATGAACTTTGAAAGCATCGGAATAATTGAAGCAGACCTTACAAATAAGTTAGAGCCTAAGAAGGAACAGGGATGGACCAACTATCCACTTGGCGTTATCTGGGCATTTGCGGAAAGAGGCATGAAGCTTACTCACGGCTTTGACATGCTTATAAACGGAAATATTCCCAATAGCTCGGGCCTTTCCTCATCGGCTTCTTTGGAAGTGCTCACGGGATTTGTGCTTAAAGAAATGTTTGGATTTAATGTTACAAATCAGGACTTAGCTCTTATCGGCCAGTTTTCGGAAAACAATTTTAACGGCGTTAATTGCGGTATCATGGACCAGTTTGCAATTGCAATGGGTAAAAAAGATCATGCAATCTTCCTTGATACAAATACATTAAAGTATGAATACGCTCCCGTTAAGCTTGAAGGCGCTAAGGTAGTGGTTACCTGCTCAAACAAAAAGAGAGGGCTTGGCGATTCTAAATACAATGAAAGAAGATCCGAATGCGAAGCAGCCCTTGCTAAGATTCAGACAGTAAAGAACATTAAGTCTCTTGGCGAACTTACTGAAGAAGAGTTTGAAGAAGTAAAGAGCGTTATCGGCGATCCTGTTAAGGAAAGAAGAGCAAAGCATGCCGTATATGAAAACAGAAGAACCATTAAGGCTGTTGAAGCATTAAAGGCAAACGATATTGAATTATTCGGTAAGCTTATGATAGATTCAGATACTTCTTTAAGAGAAGACTATGAAGTAACGGGCGTTGAACTTGATACACTTGTTGCGGAAGCTTTGAAAGTTAAAGGCGTTATCGGCTCAAGAATGACAGGCGCAGGCTTTGGCGGATGTACAGTTTCAATCGTAAAAGACGAAGCAATCGATAACTTCATTGAAAAGGTTGGAGCAAACTATCTTGCAAAGATCGGATATGCGGCAGATTTCTATGTAGTAAGCATAGGTGACGGCCCCAAGGAGATCTAAGATGGAAATAAGTAAGTTAATATCAAAGCTTGTAAAGTACGGTATCATTACAGGCCTTGTGGAGAAAGAAGATATAATCTACACCACAAACCGTTTGCTTATGCTTTTTAAAGTAGATGAAGCATACGAAGGCGAAGTGGGAGAAGTAAAGGTAGAAGACTTAGAGACAATCCTTAAAGGAATGCTTGATTATGCTTATGAAAATAAGCTTATGGAGGATAACTCAATCGTATCAAGAGATTTGTTTGACACCAAAGTAATGGGCTGTCTTGTAAATCTTCCAAGTACAATAATCAATAAGTTTAATACCCTTTACAAAGAAAACCCCGAGAAAGCTACAAATTATTTCTATAAGCTTTCTTGCGACAGCGACTACATAAGAAGATACAGAATAAAGAAAGACCAAAAGTGGGTCACAAGCACTGAGTACGGTGACTTAGACATCACCATCAATCTTTCAAAGCCTGAAAAAGATCCAAAAGCTATTGCAGCTGCAAAGCTTATGAAGCAGTCAGGATATCCTAAATGTCTTCTTTGCAAAGAAAATGAAGGATATGCGGGAAGAATCAATCACCCCGCAAGAGAAAACCACAGAATCATTCCTATTACAATCAATGATTCAAACTGGGGATTTCAGTATTCTCCATACGTTTATTACAATGAGCACTGCATCGTGTTTAACGGCGAGCATGTGCCCATGAAGATTGATAAAGGAACATTTAAAAAGCTCTTTGATTTTGTAAAGCAGTTCCCTCACTATTTTGTAGGTTCAAACGCTGATTTACCTATCGTAGGAGGTTCGATTTTAACTCATGACCATTTCCAGGGCGGAAGATATGAATTTGCCATGGCAAAGGCTAAGGTAGAAAAAGAATATACGGTCAAAGGCTTTGAAGACGTTAAAGTAGGAAGAGTAAAGTGGCCAATGTCAGTATTAAGGCTTTCATCTCCTGATAGTGAAAAGATAATTGAGCTTGCGGATGTGATCCTTAATAAATGGAGAAATTATACGGATGAGGATGCATTTATCTATGCATTTACAGATAATGAACCTCACAACACCATTACTCCCATTGCAAGAAAGCGCGGTGAAAACTTCGAGCTTGATCTGGTGCTTAGAAACAATATAACGACTGAAGAGCACCCCTTGGGCGTATATCATCCCCATAAAGAGCTCCACCATATAAAGAAAGAAAACATCGGCCTTATTGAAGTTATGGGCCTTGCGGTTTTACCTGCAAGACTTAACACCGAAATGGCTGACCTTGAAAAGGCTTATCTTGAAGGCAAGGATATTAGAAAAGACGAAGTCCTTTCTAAACATGCGGACTGGCTTGATACCTTTAAAGATAAAATCGATAAAGACCCTTCCAAGATTCATGAAATCGTGCAGGAAGAAATCGGAAAGGTATTTTCAAAGGTACTTGAAGATGCAGGCGTTTATAAAAGAGATGAAAAAGGCCTCGCAGCTTTTGACAGATTTGTAAATTCCATATAATATTTAAGGGCGGTTAAAAAAACCGCCCTTTAGTTTTCTAAAGGGGATAGGAGAGATTAATGGATAGAAAGTTAGTGTTTTTTGATATAGACGGAACGGTTTGGGACTGGGAAGGGGTGATTCCTGATAGCGCCAAACGTGCCATAAAGAAGCTTAAAGAAAACGGACACATTCCGATTATTTGCAGCGGAAGAGCCAGAGGAAATATACAAAGAAAAGACCTTTTTGACATGGGATTTGAAGGTGTGGTGGCTGCATGCGGAGACTACGCAGAGTTTGACGGCAAAGTAATTTTCCAGGAGTTTATAGAAAAGGACGTTTTAAAGAAAGTTATTGAGCTTTCAAATGAATGCAGAGTTCCAATCGTTTTGGAAGGCCCTGAAAAGCACTGGATTTCAAGATTCGGCTTTGAAAAAGATGACTTTGTGACAAGAATGTATAACGAGATGAAAGATAGGGCTGTCACCATGGACGGATTTACAGATGACATGGAGGCCAATAAGTTTTCGGGAGATGTGCTTGTAAGCTCTGATTATGATACCTTTAAGACAGAACTTTTAAAACATTTTTATTTTATCGAGCACGGTCTTACTCCGGACATAAGAGAAAGAAGCGATAAAGATTTAGATATTATAAAAGCAGTATTTGAATGCGTTATCCCAGGCACAAGCAAAGCAAAGGGCATGAGGAAAATGTGCGAATATCTTGGAGCCGATATGGAAGATACCTACGCATTCGGAGACAGCAACAACGATTTAGAGATGATTGAAGCTGCAAAAGTGGGAATCGCCATGGGTAACGGCACTAAGGAAATAAAGGAAGCCGCAGACTATATTACAGACGGCATCTGGGAAGATGGAATCGAAAAGGCACTTAAACACTTTGGACTTATATAAATCATGAAAGAAAAGACAAAAGAAATTCTTTTAAGAATGGAAAAAGAATACGGTCGCGATTTAACCTGCTATCTTAACCATGATGACGGATGGCAGTTGCTCATTGCCACCATTATGAGCGCTCAGTGCACGGATGCAAGAGTTAATGAAGTTACAAAGGTGCTTTTTAAAAAGTATCCTTCAATTGAAGCCCTTGCGGCAGCAGACTTAAAAGAACTTGAAAAAGACATTCATTCGGTAGGCTTTTATCATAACAAGGCAAAAAACATAATAGGATGCTGTGCGGCTTTAATGACAAGATTTAACGGTGAGCTTCCACACACCATAGAAGATTTAACTAGCTTACCGGGAGTGGGAAGAAAGACCGCAAACGTTGTCAGAGGAAATATATTTAAAGAGCCCTCGGTTGTGGTTGATACCCACGTTTTAAGGATTTCAAATAAGCTTGGCCTTGTAAAGACCGATGATCCCGTAAAGGCTGAGTTTGCTCTAATGAAGGAAGTAGATAAGGAGTATTGGCTTTATATAAATCATTGGTTTATAGCACTTGGAAGGACCATTTGCAAAGCCCCCACACCTAAGTGCGAAGAATGTTATTTAAAGGACATTTGCCCTACATATAAAAGGAAAAAATGAATTCATACATTTCAATTGATTTAGAGACCACAGGTCTTAATCCAAAACTAGATAAGATAATTGAGATAGGCGCAGTGAAGGTAATCGACGGAGAAGCTGTCGATACTTTTTGCGCCTTTTTAAATCCGGGAAGAAAGTTAGATGATAGGATCATTGAACTTACCGGAATCACACAAAAGGAAGTCGATTCAGCAAAAGAAGCCAAAGACATAATCCCTTCACTTGTTGAATTTATAGGAGATTTACCTCTTCTTGGCCATAGAATCATGTTTGATTATTCTTTCTTAAAGCATGCAACAGTAAACTTAAACATTCCCTTTGAAAAATCCGGAGTAGATACATTAAAAATATCAAGAGCTTGCTTTCCTGAGTTTCCAAGCAAGAAACTTACAGCAATGTGTGAGCATTATGAAATAGTGTATGATGCCCACAGAGCATATAACGACGCAGAAGCAACATCAAAGCTATATCAATATCTTAAGCGAGATTTTGAAGGAAAATATCCGGAGCTCTTTAAGCCCGAAGCTTTAGTTTATAAAGCAAAAAAGGAAAGCCCCATAAGGCCTTTGCAAATAAAGAAAATCGAAACTCTTCTTGAACGCTACAAAATAGAGTGCCCTTATGACTTAACTAAAATGAGCAGAAATGAAGCTTCAAGATATATAGATATTCTGTTGGCTAAGTGTGGGAATGGAAAAATATAGATATAACTTAAAACATGTTAAGGTAGATGGAAAATGTTTAAAATAAATTGGGTAATAACTGATAATTTAGAGAACGTAGGGCTTGAGGATTTTTTGTTAAATTGGAATGGAATATACGGTTTTTTTTCGTTAACAGTCAATAACGAATTGCTGGGTTTCTGCCCCGCAGATTTTTCTGATGGATTTGAAGGAGATGAAAATATTTTATTCTGGTTAACGGAATTAGAGAAAATGTTAGAACGAATAACTCGTAATGAGAAGTATAAAATGCCCTTACTTTCGATGAATTTATGCAGTATTATGTTTGAAAAAAGTGATGAAGTGCTGGTAAGCCTTATTGATGAAAGGGAGAATAAGCCATTATGGAGAGAAAAAATCTGTTTTAATGAGTTGGAAGCAGAGGTGGTCAATAGCAGGCTTATATTTATTAATTACATCAGACAGATAAATCCGAAATTAGCACTAGCTTTAATGAACCCATAGACCCGACCCGGGGTCCATTAAAAAATGTAGAGAATGGACGCTGGTATAAAGTGTATAAGGATGGCTATGACTCAGCAGGTAATGAAATAACAATACATTTTTTTCAGAGTGAATCAGGAAGGGTGTTTGATGTGAAAGTGAAGGGAGGATGGAGTAATTAATGAGTAATAAAGATGAAATTAGAGTCTTGACGATTGCAATTGGCATATTGGATGCGTTAAAGCAAGGGACTATAAATGTTGAATTTGCTGAAAAGAGCATTTTTGCCCCTAAATATGTAAAAGAATTGAAAGAGAAAAAATGCAATGGTGAAATAATCAAGATTATAGAAGAAGGATGTGAGTTAGAAGATATAGAGTCTTTAATACCGCAAAAATTAGCCAATAACATTGAAATATTAGAGAAAAAAGCTTTAGAGTTGTTAAAAATGTATGAGTTTTAGTGTGAAAGCGGACAGTGTACTGGAATGGTAACCAAAAAAGGAAAAATAATTGAGCCATGAAAATAGACCTGTATGATGATTTGAAATATAGTATTATTCTTGAAGTTCCCCATGGAATCATCGATTATTATACTGATATAAATATTAAATTATACGCAGACAGTGAGGCACTAGTCCTTTTCGATGATAACTTACTGTATTTAAAAAATATAGTTGATTATTATAAATCAGGGGTTCCGGAGTTAGGTGGAGATATTGAAGAAAAGAAAATAGGGATGTTGTTCAATGATTATCATAAGTGCATTCATGAGGACAAAAAGGACGCGAATATTATATTAAATGGCAAGGGAGAATGGATAGGTGAGAAGTACTGTTGCTTTAATAGTATTAGCTATGCTTCTTGGCTTTTTAAACATAATGGTATGATAGTTTTTAAAGTAACACCTTTATTTACCAATTTCGAGAAGGATGATTATAAAAAAAGGTATACTGAATTTAAACGAAACTACAAAGATGTTATTAGTTTGAAACTTGATGCTTTTACTTTAAAAGGGATAGGGGATAAGGTTCTTAAATTTTATCAAGACCATTACAAGTCCCATTCCTAAAACAAAGGGGAGAGTATTGGAATTATATGGAGATGTAAGATAATGCAACGCAACATGAGATTAGGTCGAGTGTTTAACTGTGAGCCTGTTTCATCAACAAAAGAATTATCGCCGTTAGAGAAATGGTATAACGAATTGCTTGAAAAGACAGAATCGCAATTGACAATTAGTGATGTAATGAAGATGATCAGGCAAAATGTCTTTTTGGAAATAGCGGTAGGAAGAGCAATGGTATATTTGAAAAAAGACACACTTATTGGTGAAATGTATGAAGGTGAATTACTTGATAAGATTTCAAAGTTAGATAAAAGAATTTTAGGTCGATACATAAACGACCTAAAAGAGATAATTATTAAGTGCAGGCAGGAATGTATAACGCATGAATGGGGGTACGAGGGAGAAAAGGAGGAGATAGATAAAGTGCTAAATCTTATAGATAAAAAGATTAATGAGTAATGAATGGACCACTAACCCCGTCCCTGGGGTTCAAAAAAGGACCTTGCACTGCAAGGTCCTTTTAGTATGTTTAAAATTAATCTTCGCCCAAAGCTTCAAGGCCTTTAGCATTTTCAACCTTCTTAGCTTTAATGTTTTTAACTAAGGATGTAAATACACAGAAGCTGCAAAGAGTAAGAATGCCTGCGTACATAGGAAGCACGCCCCATGCGCCGGAGCCCATGAATACAAGGCCTAAAAGTACGGGAGTAACGGTCTGGGCAGACATGCTTGCTGCGTAATAAAAGCCTGTGAACTTTCCGATTTTTTGTGATGAGCAAAGCTCCACAACCATAGGGAAGGAACAGTTGTGAACAAGCGCCATACCAAATCCCTTAATAGCCCACACTACAAACAAAAGAACAGGGAAAGAAAATTCTCCGTGTTCACCTACCACGTTTCCTGTGGGCTTAACGAATATCATTACGATATAGCCTAAAACAGTGATAAATAAACCTGTTGAAATGGTCCATTTTCTTCCAATCTTATCTGCGATGGAACCGGCTGTTGCAAAACCGATAACGGAAGCAAGGCCGCCAAGGATTGTAAGAATCATTGTTTTACTTGATGAAGACTGCATGTAGTAAATTACGTAGTTACCAATGTAAGTTCCGATTGCGTTATCAGCCATAAACCATAAAAATTCAGCGCCAAGAATTGCAAGAAGCATTCTCTTGTTTGCTTTGGACATGGGCTTATCATCATCAATGGGAGTTTCGATTGCGGCTAAACGCTCACCTTCTGCCATTTCATCCGCAAGTTCAACAGAGAGTTTGTTTTCTTTAATTGTAAAGAATAAAACCATGGCTGAAATAACCATCAATACTGAAGCTACGATGAAAGGAATTTCGATTGTCCAGATTTTTCTTGCTTCGTCGGAAGCGTTGATATAGTCGCTTAACTTAAGAAAGATACCAAGAACTGTAGCAGCTGCGCCGCCTAAGTATCCCATGATGTTTATGATACCGTTTGCCTTAGCTCTTAAGGGCTTAGGAGTGATATCGGGCATCAAAGCAACCGCAGGGTTACGATACATCATCATAAAGAGAAGCACGATTGCCATCATGATAACCATGCCGATGATGTTATTGTAGTGGAAGAATAAGGGCACAAAAGGAAATGCAAGTGCTGCAACAAATGTACCGGTTAAGATATAAGGCATTCTTTTTCCGATAGGAGTTTTGGTCTTATCGGAAAGGCTTCCGAATATAGGAAGCAAGATAAGTGCTGCCAGGTTATCGCACGCCATTATGATGCCGACAATCCACTGTACGTTTAAGATTTTAGAGGGATCGCTTGCCTTTAATTCTGCGGAAGAAAGGGAATACATTCTTCTTGCAAAAATGTCGGTAAGGAAAGTGGGGCACCAGGAATCGTAGACTTGCCATAAAAGCAAAATGCCAAAGAAGGCAAAACCGATAAGGCAGGTGCGTTTTTTGTTAAGTTTCATAAGTAACCTCCCAATGTGTTTTCTCATCATTTATATATATTAAAAGAATCGGATTCTTTTAATTTCTCTACAGATTCATAAATATGATTTTTGTTTATTGAATGAATTCTTTTAATGGATGTAAGAAGATCTTCGTATTTTTCTTCTTCCCCGGTTTTTAAATAGTGCTTTGCCAAAAGGCGATAGGTTTCTCCGATATCACCGTTTGTGGCAACTATAAACTCAAGAAGCGGTATAGCTTTAGCCTCGTAGCCGTTTGCAAGCAAAATTTCAGCCCATTTTTGAAATGAAGTAATTAAGGTTGTGTAGTTTTGATCATAAGTGGAAAGGGCTGTGATATTGGCCGTACCGTATTCAAGCTTTAAATCCGTATTGGTGCGGCCTGTAAGGTTTAATATCCTTTGGCCTTTAAGCGCATCTATAGTACTTATGAGGCCTTGAACGTTGATGTCATCGGTTAATAAATCACGGGGTAATTCTTCGGGAATTTGAATATATTCAAGCTGGTCGATAGGTTTTCTTCTGACACTGTTAGCTTCAGATTCTCTCTCCCAGAAAGCATCTTCAAGTTTTTGCTCTTGATTTGCGCGCCTCTTCATCTCGAGATAATTCCAAGCGCAGAATATGACAAAACATAGAATAAAAGCTGTAGCAAACTTCATAGTAAATCCTTTCGTGGAAAAGAAGATATGCAAGGATATTTTAACATTAAAGAGTGGATAAAACAAATATAAACAAAGTGGCTCAAACTTGCATTTTTAGAATGCATAGACTATAATAAGACGCAATTATCGAGAATTACATTGGAGAATGGTTAATGAATTTTTATAATAAAAAGAACAGACGGTTTTTCACGGCCATACTTGTGGTGGTATTGATTTTGTGTATGATTATTCCGTTAGTTGCATCGTACTTAAGATAAACAATAGGAGCAGGCAGTGAAAATAGGAAAAGTACCGGAAAACGTCCTTAAAAGGTCCATACTTAAAAAAACAGGTTGTAAGCGCAGTGAAGTCCTCGTTGGTGCAAAGGTCGGGGAAGACTGCGCTTGTTTGCAACTTAAGGAAGACGAAGTTTTTGTGATTTCCACAGATCCCATTACAGGAGCAAAGGAAGATATCGGACTTTATGCCATGACCGTATCCACAAACGACCTTGCGTCCGCAGGGGCAGAACCTGTGGCCGTGATGGTGACTGCTTTACTTACTCCCGATACAACGGAAGATGATATAAAGAAAATAATGACGGACTTAAGCGAAAACGCTAAAGCCTTGAATATACAGATAATCGGCGGACATACAGAAATAACGGAAGCCGTAAACAGACCGATTCTTTCTTTAACCGCAATCGGTAAAGCAAAGAAAGGCGAGATGATCAAAACTTCCGGAGCGAAGCCCGGAGATGATGTGCTTGTGACAAAGTGGATCGGACTTGAGGGAACATCCATTATAGCTAAGGATAAAGAAAAAGAACTTTTAAAGAAATTCCCCTCAAAGATGATTTACGATGCGATAAATTTCGATAAGTACTTATCGGTTATACCTGAGGCCGCCACCGCCGTTAAGTCCGGCGTGTCAGCTATGCATGATGTAACCGAAGGCGGTATATTCGGAGGCCTTTGGGAAATGGCAGAAAGCTCCGGCGTCGGACTTTTAATAGATCTTAGGAAGATTCCCGTAAAGCAAGAAACAATTGAGATCTGTAATTATTTCGACATAAATCCTTATGAATTGATTTCAAGCGGCTCCATGCTTATGGCGTCTAAGGACGGAAACAAGCTTAAGCTCGAACTTGAAAGAATAGGAATAGAAGCTACAATAATAGGTAAGTGCACCGATAATAACGACAGAGTGCTTATTAACGGGGAAAATAAGAGATTTCTTGAACCACCTAAGACAGATGAACTATATAAAGTGATTTGTGAATAGGAGATTAAAATGAGAGAAAAAATTTTATCTATATTGGAAAAAAATTCCAGAATTGAAATAAAGGAGCTTGCGGTTTTACTTGGATTTAGTGAAATCGATGTGGCAAACGAAGTAAAGAAAATGGAAGAAGAAGGTGTTATCTGCGGATATCACACACTTATCGATTGGGAAAAGACTTCCATTGAAAAGGTTAGCGCATTAATAGAAGTTAAGGTTACTCCTCAAAGAGGACAGGGCTTTGACAATATAGCTGAAAGAATCTACAAATACCCCGAAGTAAACGCTGTATATTTAATATCCGGCGGATTTGACCTTTTGGTTTCTTTGGAAGGAAAGACATTAAAAGAGGTTTCTTCTTTTGTATCAGACAAGCTTGCTACACTTGATACGGTTTTAAGCACTGCAACACACTTTGTATTAAAGAAATACAAAGATCACGGCACAATTTTAGACAAAAAAGAGGTTGATGAAAGGGAGCAGTTTACACTATGAGAGATCCTTTAGCAAAAGAAGTTGTTAAACTTAAGCCTTCGGGCATCAGAAAGTTTTTCGACATCGTAGCTGAAATGAAGGATGCTATTTCACTTGGTGTCGGCGAACCCGATTTTGAAACCCCGTGGCATATTAGAGATGAGGGTATTTATTCCCTCGAAAAAGGTAAAACATTCTATACATCAAATTCCGGACTTATCGAGCTTAGAAAAGAAATCTGCAATTACTTAGAGAGAAGGATGCATGTTTCTTACGACTGGTCAAAGGAAGTGCTTGTGACAGTCGGAGGTTCTGAAGGTATCGACGTTTGCATGAGAGCAATGACAAATCCGGGAGATGAAATCATTATCCCTGAACCTTCATATGTTTCTTATGAACCCTGTGCGATTTTGGCAGGTGCAAAGCCTGTAATCATTAACTTAAAGGCAGAAAATGAATTCAGACTTACAGCACAGGAACTCCTTGATGCCATTACCGATAAAACAAAGATTTTGGTGCTTCCTTTCCCTAACAACCCTACCGGCGCAATCATGGAAGAAAAAGATTTAATCGAGATTGCTAAGGTGTGCATTGAAAAGGATATATATGTATTGTCTGATGAAATCTACGCAGAGCTTACGTATAAGGGAGACCACGTATCGATTGCTTCTTTACCCGGCATGAAGGAAAGAACAATAATGATTAACGGTTTTTCAAAGGCTTATGCCATGACCGGATGGAGACTTGGATACGCTTGCGGACCAAAAGAAATCATTCAGCAGATGACAAAGATTCATCAGTTTTGCATCATGTGCGCGCCCACGACAAGCCAGTATGCAGCAATAGAAGCGCTTAAAAACGGCGACGACGACGTAAAGATGATGCGTGAATCTTACAACCAAAGAAGAAGATTCTTGCTTAATGCCTTTAAAGAAATGGGGCTTGAATGTTTTGAGCCTTACGGCGCATTCTATGTATTCCCTTGCATTAAGGAATTTGGAATGACAAGCGATGAATTCGCCACACGTTTTCTTGAAGAAGAAAAGGTAGCTGCAGTTCCCGGAACCGCATTCGGCGAAAGCGGAGAGGGCTTTTTAAGAATCTCCTATGCGTATTCTTTGGAGAGACTTAAAATGGCAATGGAGAGACTTTCTCGTTTTGTAGAAAAGCTTAGGAAAGAACAGGGCAGATAATGCATATAGTTTTACACGAGCCGGAAATACCGGCAAATACAGGAAATATCGGCCGTACCTGTGTAGCAACAGGTACGGCTTTACATCTGATTGAGCCACTTGGTTTTAGAATCGATGAAAAGGCAATTAAAAGAGCGGGCATGGATTATTGGGAACACTTGGATGTCTCCACTTACATTAACTACGAAGATTTTTGTAAGAAAAATCCAAATGCGAAGGTGTGGTTTGCCACCACCAAGGCAAAGCATTGCTATACAGACGTTAAATTCGGACCTGATGATTACATCATGTTTGGAAAAGAATCTGCAGGAATTCCTGAAGAAATCTTAGTGGACCACGAGGACGCCTGCATAAGAATCCCCATGGAACCAAAGATTAGATCACTTAACTTATCAAACTCTGTGGCAATTGTTTTGTATGAAGCTTTAAGGCAGCAGAACTTTGCAGGAATGGAAACAGAAGGAAAACTTCATAGATTGGATTGGAAAGAATAGGCTGACAAGTATGCAAGGAACTCTTCTCGATTTAATAGGTGAAATATTCAAAGAAAAATACAAATCTTTGGGATGGAAAAAGCAAGGACCTAATTTTAGAAAAATAACAAAAGATGGTCTGGGAAGAATAATCAATTTCCAAAGTTCACAATGGAATTCTAATGAGAATTGTTCTTTTTATATTAATTATGGATTGTATATCGAATTATCCGAAGAACCGGAAAATGATTCTTTCAAAGAATATGAATGCCAATTAAGGAGAAGGACAGTTTACAACAAAGGTGTGTATACAATAACTAAAGATACAGACTTTAGTGAAATAAAAGATATTGTATGTACCGCTTTATGTGAAGCTGATGCATTATTCGATAGTTTGCCCACAAAAACTGCTTTTATCGAATACATATTGGATAAAGGGAAAGATATACCGGGGGTATTGAATTTAAGAACTTGCATTCTCTTATATAAGCTTGGATATGGCATAGAAATATACAAGAATATAAAGGACGAACGGGGCCCATTCAGGAAACTAGCCGGACTAATAGAGCAAGAAAATGGAATAGAGAGAGTTGATGACCCGATAGTTTCAATTACAGATGCTCATTTAATCGAATTAATTGAGAAAATGGGTAGAAAAGAGCTTGTTCATAGCAGCGCCGAAAGCGATAGTTTTAAAGCATATCGTGAGGCAGAAACTATCAATGACCCAACTATTTTTCCAAAGCTTCTTGAAATAGCGATGAAAGAGGGAAAAGCAAACAAGAGTATGCGCAGTGAAGTGTATTCTTTTATTGCTATAGTTTTAGAAAATGTATTTAATGAAGAGGCTTGTCAGTTTTTGGTAAATCAAGTTGAAAAAGAAAAAGATAAGAGCGTGCGTGCTAAATTACTTGATTCGCTAAGTCGTCTGTCTGTTTCAGAAAGTATTGATATTAGCCCATTAGTGATATGTTCAAAAAGTGACAATTCCCGTGTTAGGTGTGATGCATTAAGGGCACTGGGCGCATTCTTATCAGATACTTCTAAGGATGCTTTGGCATACTATCTGGTGCAGGATGACGAAAAGAAATACAAATTTGAAATCTTGTATGCAGTAGCTTCACTTGGAAGGATAGGCACTTCATCGGATGTACCGCTTTTAGAAAAATGGCTAAGTAGTAAGAATAACGATATAAAGAGTGCGGCAAACTATGCCATAAATAGAATAGAATATGGGGTACGCTATAAAGGATTTAATCTGTAATATGAGCTAATATAAACGCACCATTGGAATGGTTCCAATGGTGCGTTGTTTTGATCATTTTTCTTTTTGAACATATTTCCATTCCATTTCATTTCTAGAAAAAGTTTCACGGAATAACAAAGTCGGAAAACCTATGTTTCTTCTATTCATCTCAGCTTCTATTAATCCTTCAACATCATCGTCATCTTCGCTAAAGTATGAATTTGTAACCTCTCCATTTGAGATGTCTGCAAATCCCCAAGCTCCAACCGAATCATATTGCATAATAACAAATACATCCGTATTTAACACTTTTGATATTTCGATAAGAAGAGCATAATCGTTAATTTCCCGTGCTTCAATCATCTCAATCCACTCTCCGATAGGCTTGGAAATAGCGATTTTTCGCTTTAAATCGTTTGCAATTTCATCAGAAAAGGAATTTGGAATATCATTTAAATCTTCATCATAACGAAGGTGACGCAGATTCCCATTTAATCGCTGATATACTAATTCTATAATTTTATCCGGATTGTTTACTTTAATGTATGCTTGTTCACAATTCATGGCATTCTCCAAGGATGAAAAAAGTTGGGTTTATGCGCTTTTAGCATAATGAATACTACAATCGTCTTTGCTCATTGTTGTACTAAAGAGCATAGTTAACAAAAGACTATTCATCTCGTTGAAATATGAAATTTCCCCTTGTGATTTGAAATGTACCATTGATAGACTAAAATGTAAAGTATTCTTCGAAAATAATTTGTAATCAGTGTTAATTATGTTAAAAAAGAGTATAATATTACCATATCATCAATTTAGGAATTAACATACGAGATAGAAGGGTGATAGAAATTATGGAGATAAATAATGGGCAACGAGTTAGAAAAAGATTTAGCGAAGAAGCTTAAGGATATTTCAAAACAAAAGTCATTCAAAATGGTTTCAATCAGCATATATCAAGAAATTAATGATTTGTTTGTCTTTTGTACTTTTGGTATTGCCGAAAAAACAAAAATCGTTTACAGGATATGCGCAAAGAAACTCTTCTATGATGATTTGTTTTGGCAAATAATGCATATCGAAGGGAAGATAACTCCAAAATTAAGAGCTGAAGGAGCTTTTGCTGCTCCTTCAGTTGTATTAGAGGATGGTTTTTATTTATCAACCGGAAATGTAGAAAGTGACGCTAATTTTTTAATCGAGAAATTTGAAGGGGTTGTTTCCGGATTAGTTAATTCCAAACATTTGGAAGAAAAGATATGGGGCAATGATGAGATTATAGACCAAGATATCCTGAGATGTTTAGAATACATCAACTCCGGAGATCTTCTAAAAGCAAAAGATATAGCATCAAAAAGTATTAAGGAAGGATATAATGGTCGCTTTGTTATTGGAGGAAAAGGATTCTTTGAATGGGTAATGATATATGGGCAGAATCAGTGCGATGTTGAGGTATCTGATGATACTCTTAATGTAGAAAAAACTGATGTAATAGACAGCATAGGGTTTGATAAAGAATCAAATACTCTGGCATTACTTCTGGCTGACGGAATGGATTGGCTTGATGAACGTAAGCATTTAAAGCTTCTTGATAGTAAAATAAAGAATTATTTTACATATATCGAAACAAAACAGTTTCTATCAAAATACAAGTCTGCTGAAAGATTTGAAATTCAGATTAAATTTCTTTTTAAAGAAACAAGCAAATGTGCTAGGTTGATTTCGAAGTATGAACGTCGTGCTCATTTCAGAAGAGAGAGAATAACGATTGATATAGAACATGGAACTGAATGATGGAGGCTCTTTTTGAATATCTATATTGGAGATTCACTCAATAAAATTGAAAAGAAATGCTTGGGCGTGGATTTTAGCGATGAATTAGTTGATTATATCTATAAGATTCGTTGTTGTTTCCCCTTAGATGCAAGCAGCTTATATGAAATCGATCCATATGATGATGTTGTAATACCTGCACATTATGTACTTAACATTATCAAGATTTGTGAATTTGTACTAAATTCTTCCTTGCTTCAGGACTATAAGGAACCCGAAGAAGCAAGAATAATGTTACAAAACTTATTAAATCTTAGTCGAGAGGCATTGTCAAACGGAGTAGGACTTGTATCGATTGGCGATTAGCGTTATTGGTTCAACTACGTTTATAGAGGGGCAATCTCAAAATGATTGCTTGCGTTTTATTATGATTAGAACCAAGCCCCATCGGATGATCGATGGGGCTTTTATAGATATTGCATGATTCTACGACATGAATCATCCTTCTATCCTTTTTTTCAAAAACTCTGCAAAAGATTTTGCGTACAATATTCCACTAAATAATTCATAGACCGGATATTCTCCATCCGATAACCCTTGTGTTATGTCAAAATAAAATAATTCATCATCTGTTTCGGAGATAACAATTTTACTTTCAAAGGATTTAGGCGAATATTATAAATAGCAAATAAATTTCTATTGCCACTATGATATTCTTATAATGTTCAACATAATTGACGTATTGTTTGAATTTGTTCAATATATTAAACATTAGCACCAACAAAATAATATGTGTATTGTTGGCAAAGAAAAAGCACCATGCAATTAATATGCATGGTGCTTTTTGACTAATGTTTAATAAAATTGACAAAAGACAGCATTTGGTTTAATATATTAAGCATAAAGGAGAACCTTCGCGATGAGTAAAACAGCAACCATTATTTTCCCCGATACAGAAAGAATATTGAATCAAATGGGCGAACAAATTAAGATGGCAAGACTGCGTAGAAATCTTTCAGCAGAGTTGGTGGCTGAAAGAGCCGGAATTAGCAGAGCAACGTTGTGGGCTGTCGAGAAAGGTACGTCTACAGTAGCGATAGGGACATATGCTGCGGTATTACATGCTCTTGGAGGCATGGATAAAGAACTTGGCGAAATAGCAAAAGACGATGAATTTGGAAGGCGCCTACAGGACATGAATCTGGTTGCACCGAAACGAGCTAGACGGAAGTAGGTATAGAATAACAAAAATAAAGCGCCATGCGATTTAATCGCATGGTGCTTTACTATGATTTTATAGATTTTAAAAGATTATCATTACTACGTATAATAAAATCTGATTAAGAACTTAATAATTCATCTGGAAAACGTAAATGACAATAATCATCTATTATAGATAACCCTTCGATTAGTTCTTTTTCTGAGCCTGCTAATGCCGGTTTTTTTCCAAGGTAAGAGGGTATGCACGCGTCTGGACCCACACATAGTCCTATGCCGACATATTTGTATCTTTCGTCTATACTACACCTCAGAAGAAAAGAATCATAAAGAATTGAAAAAACAACTGGCTCGCCACATATTGTCTTTATTTCCATCATTCTGCATTTTTCCCCAAAGTAGTTTTTGACTATGCTATATACTTCTGATACTTCCATTTTTTTCTCCCGTCAATGTTCAGTTCGTTTTATACACTTTTTCAAACTCTTCAACAAATTTAAGAGGAAGTCTAAGTCTACAGTACCGGTCTACTGCATCTAGACACTCGATAATAGATTCTGGATCTAACTTAACAGCTCGACCGTTTCCTAAAAAATCAGTAATAACCCCATCTTGTCCGATTTCAAGAGTAGCAATAAAAGTGTCGGAAATTTCATCTACTTTGAATCTGACATAGAAAGCATCATAAAGTATTCCAATAACATCGCATTTTTCAAAACTCTTGTAACCCAAAGCACAATACTTAAAGCCGTAATAATCTCTTATAAAATTATATAATTCAGTTGGTTTCATCATATCTCCTTAATGATTCATTATCATATACATTCCGTCCTTGCTCCATTCATATCCTTTTTCAAGTAGATGTCCCGAAGGATCTTGGTACATTATGGGGGTATTATTTGCAAAGGAGTAGCGATTTCTTGTTACAGGGCTTGTCTTACTTCCTGCGTA
>AUXO011085326.1_pt1 | contig 20923 bp, 22 predicted proteins | sample 768731 | NCBI WGS metagenome assembly AUXO01 (sample SAMN02715735, study PRJNA202380) | gut metagenome | biome: sheep rumen | host: Ovis aries | place: New Zealand: Palmerston North
TTTTTTATTATAAAACCGTAAACTTAATAATTTCATATATATATAATCTCCATGTAATAAGATAAATAATAACTTAATCTAACTTCATAGCGAAGGCGTCAGATTAAGATATTATAGATTATTACATAAAAACAGTTAAATGGTTTCTCGGAATCTATGTTCCCTCTGTTTACCATAGTCAATAAAAACAGAGTATGATTACAAGGAGGTAATCATTATGACGTTATCTGAAAAAATGGAATTAGCAGAATTAATTCGTGGTATCGTTCGTGAAGAGCTGCAGAGAGTGCTTGCGGAAGAAAATGTATGCAGCAGCAGCACTACCACAAACAGCAACAACGCCGAAGCTTATTTAAATAAAATAAGCCCGATGATGAAGAACTATATGAGCATGTCTGCTCTATATGATATCAGTAAAGAAATGAAGTCAGTACTCACTAGTGAAGAAATCAAGTGGGTCATTATCCATCTTAACTCAACTGGACCGTATGGTAAGAAAAACGACAAGGACTTAAGTGAGCTGCTGTTTAAGTAAACAATAAGTGCGGTGTGAACAATTGTTCACACCGCACTTTATTTTTTTATTCAATTACAAAATATTTTCTTAAATGATCTTTCTGTGATAAATACTTTTTTTCATTTAGTTTACCATGTTTTTTATTATAGGCTTCTTCTCTTCTAGTTTCGGCATCAGCACGTATTTTATCAATATCATGTTTTCGTTTATTCTCTCTTTTACGAGATATAAAATTAAACTGTCTTCTACTAGAATATCTAAGCATATAAATTTCTCCTTGTTATAATAACATTGAGTCTACATCAATTTGTCTAGATTTTACTAAGTTTTCATGGAATTTTTTCATTCCTAAACGTTTAGTAGTTTCAGCAGGACGGGAACATAATAAACCTATATTAATTTTACCAAGTTTATAATAGAAGTCACCTGCACATTTGTTACACAGACATTTAGTATTTCCATATCCTACACAGAACATGGGACTTCTTAATTTAACAGTTTTACCGATATATTTAGGAAGTACCTCGTTTGTCAAACAAACAAGTTTTGAACCTTCAATAATATATCTATATGCAAAATCGTCATAACCTTTTTGAGGTATAGTAATAGTTAAATATCCTAAACTTCCACAATCTGAATCTTTAGGTCCTAATACTTCTGCTTGCATTGCAGAGATAAGTTCTTTTGAAAGATAGCCAGATACTGCTGTACCCTTTGCTTTAGGATAAGCTCCTCCAATAATTTCATTAGAGTGCGCAGGAATATCTTTTTTATCAAGACCATCAAGTAATGCATTAGTTAGTATATTAAATCCACCATACATTTCATTTTTAATTGCACCTCTCATAAGGTACATGTTTTTATAGTTATTACCTATTGAACCACGAGCACCAGACACATAAAGGTCCATACCAATATCATCTTTAAGAGCTTCTTTTGTTTTAGCAATAAGTTCTTTTTCAATGAGCTCAGATGCTTTCGGGTCTCCATTAGCAAGTTCATTTTTATACTTTTCTAAGAGCTCCTTTTTCAGTTTCTTTACTTCGGGCGGAACTTTAAGAATGGTTGGTGTAAATGACGTTGTTATTACTGCATGGAATTGGAGACCTAACCAGTCACGCATATCCGTATATTTATACATCTGATCAACTGTTACTTTGTCATCTTTTAATCCTGCGGTTATAGTATTTTCTACTTTTCCAAATCCACCATCGTCAAGTACATAATTGACATATCCAAGTATATTTCCTAATCCAACTTCTTCAATCATTAATTTATTAAAAATAAATCTACCTAAAGTTGTTTTTGTCGGACTTGATACTAATGGATATTCACTTGGAGTTATTGTTAATATATCTGTACATGAATATTTTGATTTACTTGCTTTTTTAGGTTTTTCAACTTTTTCTTCAGGTTTCGTAGTTTCTATTGTTTCAATACTGACAGTATTACCAAACCATTCAACTAATTTAGAAAAAGTTATATCACCAGGTTTTAATGAAGTGAAGTATTCAACATCTTCATTACTGAGGACTCTATCAGAAGATTTTGGTTCTTTAGTCATTGTGTAGAATGTTTGTATAGCCTCATTTTCAACTTTACGTATATTTTTACCAGAAGCATTTATAAAGTATGATTTACTATTCATAGCACGTCTACACTCTTCATTAGCTTCCTGAGTAAAAACAATTTTAACCGTTGTCTGATCACCATCATAGTCGCCATCGAGTCCAGGTAAATATGAATTCGAGAACTGAACAGAATCGATGAACTTACTAGCCATTTTATCTGCAGGAACATCAAATTCTATACTTGGATACCATGGATATACTTGACCATTGTATGAAGCTACAATAGTCTTTGTTGTTGATACCACTCTTATTTCTGCTAAGAATATGCCAAATTCATCAAGTAGAGGATAACGTGTTACAAGACAGAATTTATCTTTTGTAACATCATATGCAGCCATATATAAAATATCTGTCCATGTTAGATATCTATTAGCTTGTGTTGCTAACTCTACTTGAGTATTAGGATCTAATATTTTTCCTTTAAATCTTAAATAACCTTTTTTATTAGTACCTTCTAATGGAACTTCGATCTTATTAAATCTTGACTCGGGGTCTTTAATATAGAGATCAATCATTTTCTTAAAATATTTTTCGTTAAATGTTGATGATGGGTCTTTTAACTTAACTAACCCAGTATCAGCATTGTTAAAACCATATACAACATTTGCTATTTGACTATTGTCAATGAGCTCTCTCTCAAAAAAGTTTTTAACCCAGTACATAATAAATGGATATGCCAAACTACAAACTTGTGATATAGGAATTGCAGCATGCCTGAAATCAGTTAACATGTCTTCAGGTCTTTCAGCATGAAACGTGGGTGCTGTTATGACAGTACGTGTACAATAGTCAACGTTTCTTCCTAATAAGTATTTACGTAGTAATCCATTTTTCTTTTCAAGCTTTGTTTTAAAATAATCATATATTTCAACAAGAGTATTCTGTATATTAAAATTAGTAGCACTAAACTGGAAATCAAAGACATCTTTATCTTTAACAAGATTGGTATATCTAATTAATTGCGAATATAATTGATTTATATTTCCAGTCTCACCGCTACCACTTTTACTATATGTTACATCTCTATAAAAAGCAGGTATTACTAAGCAATAATGAATAAATATCTCATTTTTTTTACTTTTAGTAATAAGGTCAATTCTTTCGTTACGCATACCTTGTTCTATAGAGTATTCCCATTTTATTTTATTCCAATTATTATAAAGGAAATCTAAACCAGTATCTCCATTATCATCTTTTACAAGTTTTCCATCTTTATCAATAGAATAGTATTCCTCACCGTTTATAATTCTTTCTACATTTCTATACAAACGTTTCAATGCTTTATAAATATGAGGATGAAAAAAATAACCATGAAGATTGATATATGCAAAAGTTTCTTTTCTGGATTTTGTTGTTATTCCAAAGATTTCATTAGATATTAATCCATTTGGATGAGGTATACCTCCTCTTTGAAATAAAACACCAGATGTAACTTCTTGTAGATGATTCAATTCAATGAATTCTTCCATATTGAATAAATCAATTTTCAAATTTATCACATCCTTTATATTAAATATTAACCTATTGTTTTTAATGGGTATTTTTAGAAACAGACAAATATATAAATATTTTTAAAGAAAGAAGGTAATAATAGATATGTTCAATAATGATTTATTTACTGAAGCGTATTCGGGTAAAACTAAGACTCTTTTGAAAATAGAAAAACTTTTGGATGATATGAGTAATAGAATGAAAGTAGACCCAAATGCTGATTATACCAATTCGTTTGAAAATAAGCAAATCTGTAATCTTTTTAAAGAACAATTTGGATTTAAAAATGTATATATAATTTGGAGAAGAACTCCTAGAATGGCTCCCAATGCATTTACATTAATAAGTGTTAATGTATTATGGAGAGATAAAGGAAAATTCTATGATAAGAACAAAAAAAATTTTTATGATAAACATCATAAACATACAGTATATATTGAAATATCACAGTCAATGGCTAGAGATATGGACTTGAGTGGTGCTGAGTATTTAGCTATAATTTTACATGAGATTGGACATAATTTTGATGCAAGCCCTTATATGGTAATTTCTGTAATATTTAATTGGATTAAATTATTGGCACAGATTATAACCAGAACTGTTATAATAGATCCTGAAACACAAGAGGAAATAGTCATGAAGGGAATCAATCCTCAAGCAATATTATCAATGGTACTTTCTACTAATCCTGGTAAAGCTGTTTATGGAACAATTCAACACGCATTTGAACTCATCAAAGATGTATTTAAACCTATAAAAAGATTTATGTCATTTTTAAGGATGGTATCTAGTGAATTTATAAAAGCTATAATAAAGATTACCACTCCCATTTTAATAGTTCCTCAGACTTTAATATATGGTATATTAAGTCCTGTATATCATTTAATGACTGTTCCAACACGTAAAACAGAAATATTTGCTGATTCATTTGCATTATATTATGGCTATAGTGTTGAACTTTCCAAGGCACTCGATAAACTTACGGACGGACTAATGACCCGTAATAGTAAAGGAAAAGTTGTTGAGCTCACTGGTATTAATAGGTTACTTACCGATATTGCCATGACACAATATTATTTAACACTGGTTCTTATTGGTGCAGACCACGGGTCTAATGAAACACGTTTATTAACAAATATGAAAATTATTGAAAAAGAATTGAACGAAAATAAATATCCACCCGAAGTAGAAAAAGATTTGAGAAATCAGATAAATGGATTAAAAGAAGTATATAGTGTATTTAAATCTGGAGGAGAACAATCATTAGCTCTTTTAGGTGGTGCACGTGAAATAGTTGAATCAATATTTGGAGGAAGATCTGATTATATAGCTAAATTTTTTCCAACATATATTGCAACTAAAAATGATGAACCTTTAAATTTAGAAGAATCTACTGATACAGAAATTGATGATATAATTGATTCAATTATATCAAATGATGAGTAAATAAAAAGAATCTGATACTTATTGTTAGTATCAGATTCTTTATTGTTATGTATTAGAAGAAGGATTATGTGGCATAGCTCTCATCTCAACCATTAGATTAGCAATAAATGAGTCACCATTTTCTTGTAGGTATTTTTGATATCTATCTTCAAGTGCTTGTAAAACATATACTTCAATATATCCTTTTGCTTGACTATCATAATATTGCAGGGTGATAAAAGATCGTATGCTTTCTTTATCGGATTCTATCAATAAATTCATGTTAGAATGGACTACATCTATTTTTGTACTTATTTGCTCTTGTTTTTCTTCGTATTTTGTCATCCTCGTTATTATTGATTGATCTTTTTCTTCACTTAATTCTTTAAATTCACTCATCTTTGTATTAATATCGGTAATAGCACTATTAAAATTAGCAGACATATCTCTTACACTTTTAGCAAGTTCTAACATTTCATCTTTAAATTCAGTATTATCGCGACTTTCATTTGCCCTTTGTAATATTTCAGCATCATGTTCAGCTATTTGTTTTTTTAACGTTTTATAAGCCTTAAGTATAAAACCACCACAAACAACAATAACAGATAGAGCTATACCGAGCCCTGGAGCGACTGAATTCATAAAATCAATAAATGTTCCCTCCATAATTCATATACCCTCCTTAGGTAGAAAAAATGTTTTATTATTGAATTGTTTTTATATGATATAAGCTACTCAATAATTATAAATAAATACAACATATAGATAAGGTTTTTTATTATGCATTAATTTTTTTCGTCCTTCCTATGAAAATAATGTGATAGCAAAATATTTTGCTATCACATTATTTTTTTACTTCCTATTAATATCAAGATAATTAGCTAAATAATACTTATCTTCTCGGTTTTTATTAAATCCAAGATCAATTATATCAACTGGATATGATGAGAACATGTCATTATGAGTTATTAAAAAACTCTGTTCAGAACCAATTCTATCTATTTGATTTTCCAGTATTCTTATGAATTTTTCTCTGTTCTTTATATCCAATGGCCCATCAATTTCATCTAATAGCATTATATTATATTTACTCAATGTTTGAGATGCTAAACCAAATGATAGTGCTATTGATAAGAAACTTAATTCTCCTTGAGATGCATATTTAACATCACTTATCAACTCTCCCCTATTATAAAAGGGAATTGAAAACTCGGTAGGAGTAATTTTAAAATCGTCCAGATATATTTGACCATTAAAGGCTATATCCAATAATTCATTTGTTATTTCAACAGTATTACCAAGATAGCTTTTTATATAGTATAATGGCATTCCTTTTTTTGATGACAACGCTTCTTTGGTTAACGTCATTTCATCAAATTTTATATTATATAAATCCAATTCTTTTTTAATAGAATCATATTGATCAATATTTGATTGTAATTTCTGTATTTCAGATGATAAAGTATCAATACTAAATTTAACTTTATCAATATCACGTTCACATTCTCTAGCATTATCTCTGTTTTTTATATAAGAATTATAGTCATTAAAAAGTTTTTCATAAAGAGCTTCTAACTCATCGTGTTTTTCGAAAGTTTCTTTCAAATCATTATATGTCTCAATTGTATTAGTATCATCTTTGATTCTCTCAGATAATTTCGATATTATCTTTTTAAGATCTATAATCTGTTCTTGATATTCGTTTATTTGATCACTAGCAGATTCCATTTGCTCTGATATATATTTAAAGTTAGATGTCTTTTCATATCTTGATATGGATTTTTCAAGTTCTACCATTTTACTAGTTAACGATATATAATTATCATATTCTGTAACAGTTGAGAGAACATCATTCATTGCAGTTTCATTAAATATCCGTGTGCATGCTGCGATTGAATTATAGATATTTACTGTTTTGAAATCATTTTGTATACTGGGTGGCAATCTTTCTATTATAGATTTATAATCTGCGAATGAAAGTAATACATCTCTTATATTTTGATATGCATATTCCATATCTTTATAGAAAGATAAATCTTTTTTAGACTCACGTTCAACTTCACTATTTTCGAGTAAATTCTTTACTTGAATCCATAACTGTTTTGCTTCACACTTATCATTATTACAATTTTCAAATATTTTACTATCATTAACTGTACTCATTCTTCTGGAGACAGTTTTTAAAAACAACATCTGACTATCTTCATCAGAGTCTAGACCCATAATATGAGTATTTATATATTGTATCACATTACGATTATCTTGTAATAATGAAATAATCTTTGAGACAACCTTTTTTCCAAATTCATAGGTTTTATCAAGTTTATTTTGTGTATTTTTTATAAATACATAAAATTTATCAAATTCATCTTTAGTGAAATCATAATTATATTCACCTAATAAAATTTCTATTGACGCTATCTTTTCTGTTAATTTTCTACGTTCCTCGATTAGAGATTGAAGTTCTTTGTCATTATTCTCCTCTTTTTGATATTGTACTTCAAGACTGCGATGTTGTTCCTGCAGTTGATTAAGTGTAGATAAATGATTTTGGATTAATATATTAGACGAATCAATTTGTGCTTGATTACGTATAACTTGCTTTTCTAATTCAATGATTTTAGATGCATAAAAAGAAGCATCTGTTGATTCTAAGTCGTTAACATTTTCAAGAATTTTATTCATTTTATCTAATTTTTTTAATGTACTAGATAACCTATCTTTTAGTGTTGCAGTATCTTCTATTTTTTCTATTTCATGATTATATATTGATAGCAGACCTGATAATTTACCGAACTTTTCTTGTTCTTCTTCAACTCGTGCTTTCAAAACAGCCAAACGTTGTTTAGCCTCTTTTTTATCTTGTATACCTAACTTATTCATTTTATCAACCAAATGAGATATCATCGCTTTTACTTGAATTAGGTCATTATTAATTTTTTTATAATATGAGAGAAAAATTCCTATTTCATCAAGAAGTTTACTCATGAAAGTTTTACGTTCAGTTTCTGTTAGGTTTATCATCGAGGTAACGTTACTACCTATTCTTATAAGTTTAAGATGATCTGGTTCGATACCTAACTCTATTCTTACAAGTTCTTTAAATGATGTAACATTTCCATTCTCATTTAATTCATTACCATTTTTAGATATATAAGATTTAACAGAATGATTTTTATTAGTTTCTTTATGAGCTTTATATATATGCTTAATTATATAATAATCATTATTATAAGAAATATGGATTTCTTTATATCCATCTAAACCTGAAAGTATAAGATTTAAACTATCACGCACGTCTAAATTTCCCACACCAGCAAATGGATGGAGTAGACTTAATATGGTGGTCTTACCCGAACCATTCGGTCCAATAAGTAAACAAACCTTATTCATTGTATTACTAAAATCAATACTGAATTCATTACAGTCCATTGCATTCTTTATAGCTGCAAAGTTTTTAAATATAATTTTTTCAATTTTCATAAAAAAATATTCCTTTCATTATAAAAATCCTTATTTTTAAGTTTTTTCAATAATATAAACATATAAATAACTCATATTTGTTCGTTTTTAAAATTCCAAGTTTTAACGTTAGAATATTCATATATGTTGGACGCGCCTCCACATATAATCTATAATGATTATAAGCTAACTTAAAAATTTCCATCTAACGTTAGGCTTGTTATTATATATGCTCATTAGTATAATGACTGCAACTTTAACTAATTCTTCGACCTCACTGCTTGAAACGATCACTTTAGTTATTGGCTTAAATACCATAACACTGTCATTTGTTTTCTGGTCCTCCGATGTACAATATTACAAGTCATTATACTACTTCTAAAGAATTGTGAGAGTGTACTGTGGTTAAGTACACTCTCACGTTTTTTATTTTAGATTATAGATAGATTTTATCATGTCGTTAACATTCTCAACATTCACACATACTAAAATTCTATATGTGTAGTATGGTGATTTATTATTGAAATATATTGTCATCGTCCTATAATCAATTCTGTAATCAGTATTTTCATGTTGTATTATACCTTGTCTTCGAACTTTTATATCTAAAAATTCAAGTAAAGGTAAACCGTTATCAAGGTGATATTTTATATTAGCTCTCAATGAATTATTGAGAAGTTCATCTATACAAATAGAGTCGAATTCTTTTTCAAGCCTGCACGAAGCTTTACTAAATAAGTGCCATCCTGGTCTAAGATTTAAATCTTCTCTTGTAAGAACGTCTGTAAATACTGGTATAAGTTTATCAGATTCAGCATCAATTTTAGGAAGTTTGATGTTATAGATATTATCATTAAATATATAATAAAAGCCTGTACTATAGAATTCGAGTCTCATGGAGAATGATACCTGATATTGATTCATAATATGACCGTTCTTTTCACCTTCATCCCAACTCAAATCTGAAAACATTGTATCTATATGAGTAGGATAGTATCTATAAAATTCTCTAGTACCACTACTACCTTGAAGTTTATATGTGATAGGTGACATTGAGTTTTGTTCAAGATATTGTAAGAATGTTTTAGTGGAATTATCAGCATCAAATAATGGTATACCCGAAATATCAGATACTATTTTCAACATTTCTTGTGGAATGTAACTCTCTAAGAACACTGGTTCAAATCTTGAACTATTCCATACAATGGCGTTTTGTAAATAATGTACATAATCGATTTGATTCATTAATGTTGAAAATATCATTATTACATCGACATATAATATTGAACGATTTTGTTGATATTTTATCATTAAATCATTCCGAGGATCTTCAAAGAATGGCTGAAGATTTGTGGCACCTCTAGTATGATATAAATTATATTGCCTCTCTATAAGAGGTGTTCCTTTGAGAAAACGTTCCTCATCCTCTGTTCCTATTCTTGGTCTAAAGATTATCATTGGTTTCGTTTTCTTAAGAAATTCATGATTAGTACTTCTTATTTGTCTGTGAGCAATTTTTGAATTAACATGAATTGTTTTAAACAAATCTTCGGGCATTATGTCAAGAACATGCTTTTGCGCCCATGCTAATACATTACCATATGTATGTGACATACTTGTCATCATACTCACAAATCGTTTATCTGGATTATATCTATTGTCAAGTACTGACGCATCTACCATATGAAGACGTTTTTCTTCTTCTTCTTTTTCTTTTTGTATTCGTTGATATAAATACATTAAAAATTTCTCCTTTCACTTAAGGATTTAATATATGTTAGTATTTTGTTTTTAAATGAAAATATAACACTGTATTAATATTTTATCAGAAAATGGAGAGGAGATATATTAATGAAGAAAAAACTTATTTGTATTCTTGGTGATGAGAAATCAAAGAAATCAGAATTTGTAGCTCAAGCTATCAAATATGCAGTTAATGAGAATTTCATAATTGACTATGTAATAGATGATGATATTGATTTGAAACATGGTAAGATTTTAAGAATGACTACTCCTAAAGAAATGGATGATATAATGACAAGCGTAATCAATCAAGACCTTCAGGTTATAGTTATTTTTATAGACAACCCATTTATTAAATTGAGTGACGAGTATAAAAAAATTAAAAGAATAATGAAATGTAAAGGATATGATAATAACATAACCAATAAGATTACTTTTGATTCTTATGGTTTTACATTCATTAATTTACCAATTATAAGAAAGTACGAAATAAAGAGATTTGTTAAAAATTGTAAGAAATTTATTAATAGTAATGCATATAATCCTGAAATATAAAAAAAGAGAGTGTGTGAATAAATATTCACACACTCTTTAATATTAACCAATAAATTTCTTGATATATCTATGGATATATTTATCATCCATGACCCAATCAAGAAAATACAATGCTGAAATAGCTGTGGGTATTTCGTCATATTTACTAACGGCATACCGGCTTCTCATTGTCGGTTTACTATTTATAAACGCTTTATAAAGTTCTGGGCGTTTATTGAATTTTGTATCTTTTATTGCGTCACCAAGAGCGACCAATATATATTCATTATTCTCACTTATTTTTATTCCTTCTATTTTCTTAAACTTTGGGAGATTTGTTAAATCATAATCCCCCGATGCTAGAATATAGCTTAACCTGATAATTGTGAAGATAATTTTATCATCTTCACCAGAAGAGAAAAAGAGTGATCTCGGTACTAATTCGGTGAGATCATTCGTTGCTTTTATAATAAGGCGATTTTTATCCTTATTGTTAGAATCTTTTCGCCTATATGATGAATATAAAATATTCTTTAAGAGTATATTCCTATATTCATAATTATTAGTCACCTGTCTTATCAGATATATTACATCATCATATATATCTGAAATTTTCTGGTAACTTTCTTCGTATTTATTAAAGTTACCAAACCTGTTTTTTGTCATTTTCTCCAATGACCCAGTTATTAAAGACTGTATATAATGACTTAAAACCCTCAATCTAAATGTATAGGTTTTTGGGTCCATTGTCACATCCCAACGTAATATGGACTGAGACATGAAATTTTTGTCATTGATGTTTATTCCTTCATCTTTAATAACTAATTCATCATCATTCGTTGTTTCGAAATACGTATCACGTGGTATACCATTAATATCACATAACACTGCAGCCAAACTTGTTTCCAAATTTGCTGCTGAAATTTCGAATTGGTTTTTGGGCTCATACCCAATATCATGGTGTTTTAACCTAACACCATTAACTTTATCAAGAATATTACGGTTCTCGATAAACTCCAACATCTCATTTGATATAGCCTGTTTCTTACTCATTTAATATCATTCCTTTCATTTATTTTTTGATAAGAGTAAATATTATACATAGTGATAATATATAAATAAAAGAAACGTATGTAGATAAATATCTACATACGTTTCTTTGTTAAAACCACTTATATTTTTTATATTCTTCATTAAAGAGTATGTACCTGAGCCAATCATCCACTAAAATTGCTATTAAAGAAATAAATACCCAAAGTATTGAAAAATACAAACATATTTGACCATTTACATTAAATGGTAAATTAGAATAATCCCAGACATTTAAACCGAGTTTGATATTTACAATATACCCAGTTGTATATTCAAAGCACGTTATCATAAAACCACTTATAAGCATTTGTTTTATTACTGGCATATCCCAAGTATACCAATTATTCAATCCACCAATGACTATTCCACATACCCCAGCTAAAATAAACATAGATATATGCGAATAACCTCTAAAAAGAATTTCTAGATTGACATAAATAGAACCATTTGTAATAAACAAAACTAAGTATTTAAAAATACATTTGAGTATAAATTGAATTTTCTGTTTCATAAATATCACCTCTGAAAAAAATTTGAGACGGCATGATTAGTTAATCATGCCGTCTCAGATAAGGACGATCACACAAAAAAAGTGTAATATGCCAGTACTTTAGGTTTAAAGTACTTAAAAATATGATAAAATAAATATTAAATTGTCGGTGTTAAAACCAAATGCATGATTTTATCATAATGTTAATTTATTATTCAGGAGTATTTACATTAACAGGTTCATATTTTGAAAAATCAATGTCTACCTGAAGAATTTCATCAACAGATTCAGCATTTTTGATGAGAATTTCATTATGCTGCTGATACGTAACAATTGGTTTCACATACTCAAGCATCTTAAGATACAGTGTAACAAGTTCTTCAAATGTATACGGTACACACTCTTCACCAGTTTCATTCCATGTTAATGGAATTTCCATACCGATACTCTGTGCATATGTATATGCCTGAAGAACACCTGTAAGCTGATTCTGTTTATCAGATGTAACTGTATAGAGTTTATGGTTATATACCATAGGATTATCATATAAATATTTTTCAAGATTATTTTTATTTTTCTTGATTATATACTCCTTAACTTCATCAAGAGATAAATCATTGATATTTACTTCATATCTAAGTTCTGCAACGTTCTTAGAAAGATTATTGATTATCTCATCATAAGATAATGGAGGATAAACCTGAACACCATGCTCGTCAGTAAAGATATTGGTATCTGGATCATAGTAATGTTTATAGGCTTGAACATCATTATTTACTACTACTGCATAATCAAAGATTAAGTTTCTCTTAAAATCATCAAGTGCAGTTTTAGAACTTATATCAATTATCATTTGAACCTGAAATTTTTCAATATCATTTTCAATAATACGTTTTATAAGTGCACCTTTCATTATATAAAACCTTCTTTCTTCTGAGGAAAACTATTAACTTATTGTTTTATAAATAAAATTAACAAGGTAGCGATAAAATGTCACTACCTTGTTAATTTATTATATTTTGAATGAATTAAAGAAATCATCAACTTTATGAACAGTTTCAGGATTAATATTAGAATATATAATATTATCTTTATCTTTAATTATTGCATGTCTATGTGAATTATCAATACCAACTAATGATTCCATAGGGAGATCAAATGATTCCATGATCATTTGTGTATTTACATCTGTTCTTCCGACAGCTTCTAAAATTTCTTTAAGTGGAATCATTACATCGTTTACTTTTTCCTTTAAATCATTCACTGATTCAGTAACCGTGCGAATAACTTTATTAATCGGTTTTATTCCACTTATTGCATGAGCTTCTTTATGAGATGGATACCATACTGCATCATATGTTATAAGTCTTCTTACGATAACAGTTGGCTTATTATTAATAAGCTTTAACGATGCTATAGCTCTACAGCTAAATGATGGTTTCCATCCAGCCAGTATTTCTTTACCAAATCCAATGCCAATATCATTTTGAGCTGATTGAATCTTTCCTTGTAATAAGTTACCATGCATTTTAGGTTCCATAATTTTGAATGCTCGTTTTGCAGGAGGAACGTTTTGTATTCTCTCAGGACTAAGTTTTTCATCAGCTTTTTCAGGTGTTGGATGGTCAAACTCACCAAACCAACATCCATCACGTAGCAAACATTGAATTTTTTCTTGTTGAATACACTCCCATATATTATCAGCTTTGTACATTCTCTGATTACGATTAATCACATCAAATGACTGAAGGTTGGTATCAAAAGTTACATAAAATAAGTTATTATTATTACATACATCAATATTATTGATGAATTTTTCACCACTAACATGTTCAGATATATACATTAATCCCATATCGTCAGTTAATGCATTTTTCACTTTTATCACATCCTTTTATCAGTTTTTTATTATAATACTGTATTAAAGTTATTTTATTCAATAATCTCTATTGCTATTTTACCATTAAAATAAAATTTACGTTCGCCACTGTATAAATACCCATCATTATACCAATCAAGTTTGGCTGATGTCATTGGTATATAATAAGCATGCGGAATATAATCATCATCACCCACAACATCTATTGGGTGTGCTACAGTTATACATCCCGTTGATTGTTGGTATGTCATATTATCATGATAGAATTCTTCAATAACAGTATCAATAGTGGTCGTACATAAATAATTAGTAGCAGATTCACTAGAACTTGTAGGTACGGGAGACATATTTCTAAATATAGTTGATGGACGTATAACTCCAATATTATTTTTCTTTGTTTTTGCAAATATAATTGTACCTTGTGAGATATTTGCATAAGACGCTACATCATTAATATTACATATACTAAATCCAACACTATTATTATTTATTTTAAATATATATCCTATAAAATTATAGAAATGATTATCATAGTTATTTGAATCACCACTAGTCTGAGAATCATAGTATCCAGTAGGTGATGAAGTATATGAACGCAAGACTAATAAAGTATGTTTATAATCATCATTCATAATGATAGCTTTAAATGTATATAGTATTTTATTGTTTTTAATGAAGCTGATTTCAGGTTCAGGAAGTTCATCAGTGGTACCATCGCTATATACGTTACAATTGATTGAATCAAAAAAATCAGGCATATTATTTTCAAACCAAGATTTTATATTTAAAAACAATGATGCATAATTAGAACATTTTCCAATAAAACATGTTTTTTGTATACCCATAGATATTCACCTCTATTTTTAGTGATCCAATTGTACCGCTATAAAACCATTATAATAAAAAGGTAATCCTTCAATATCAATAATAGCATCACTGTAATAGTCCGTTGTAAATTGTGCCATAGATACAGTATAACATGTTGGACAGTAATCATCATCACCTATTACCATAATCGGAGACAGTACAGTTTTTTCTGAAAGTGTTGGCCCAAAATAAATAGTTGGATAACTCATTGTTTCATCAACACTTTCTATTGTAGCACAATATAAATGATTATAATTCTCAATTGGGTTTGTAGATGAACTAATCGGTATTTTTGTAGCCGTTCGAACATTAGAAGGTTGTATCATTGCAACATTACCATTATTAGTAATCGTAAAAATTATAATTCCTGGACTTCTCCATTTTTCATTTTCTTCATTAATAAATTCAAAAGTAAATGCAAATGTTGTATCATTTATTAACAAAATTTCCGATATAAAATTTGAATACATAAAAGTACCAATTTGGCCGTTAGTATTGTTATTACGATAGCTTGTAGGTCTCCATAATGAACCTTTTGAATATATATATTGGAAAATATCGTATGATAGGAAATTAACTCCGCCAGCATTTAGATTTTTATATCTAAATAATACAACATCATCTTTTTTAAAATCAATATAGTTATCTGCTGAATTAAATGATTCAGATCCGATAATCATATCATCGCTATCTCCACCACTCCATTTGATATACACAGAGTCAAAAAATTTTGAGAAAAATGATGAATAGTCTTCTTCTATTATTTTTTTTATTTTTAAGCATGGTTTAGCGAATGAATATGCAACGTCACGATAATCCTTTTCTCTGTTTATTCTTATTCTCTGAAAATTCATTTATAAATTCACCTCACTGTAATTCAATAGCAATAACGTCATTGTAATAAAATTCTCTCATCCCTACTTTTATTATACAATCTGAATTAGAATGTAGTTTGGCACTACTTGTTTGAAGTATGGATGTATATGGTAGATAATCATTATTTGGTAATGCTATTGGAGTAAAGCATGTCTTTGTTTTTGTTTTACTCTCATAGCCATAAGGTAAGTTAATAACATTACTCATTATATTTTTCGTAATTACCTGTAAATAATTATATTCTACACGTCTAGAATTATTTACATACGTATCAACTTTATGTATGTTGGCATAATGTATAGATGGATTAACTGTTGCTATTTCGCCATTATGTGTTTTCATAAAAAATACTACCCCAGGTCTTCTGTATTGAAAATCAAGCTCAACATTGTTACATAAAGAAAATGCAACTATATTTTCACTAATTTTAATTATTTCATAAATAAAATTACAATACTCTGGAGAGAAACAATTTTTCAATACTCCTCCCCAGTTAGCCAAAACGTTATTACTATCAGCACCATATGGTTTAGTATAATATCCGTCTAATGTTTTTGATTTAAAAAGTAGTCTACTATATTTTACATCATAACTACTATTACCTGGGTATGTTGAAATAATGCTTTTAATTATTTCTTCATTTTCATAGAAGTTTATGACAGCTCCCCTGTTGTTATAAGATTTTGCTGCCAAAGAATCATCGACTACAATATTATCAAAAAAATTTGGCATATTTTCTTCAAACCAAGATTTTATATTATTAAACATTGCAGTATAATCATTATGATTTTCTATTGGAAAGCGTTCTATACTCATATAGATATTTCACATCCTCTCGTATTTATATAAAATGATATACGTATATTTATTTATACGTATATCATATATTTTTATTCTGTATCAACTTTTAACTACTATAAATCCATTATAGTAATATAAATCATCATTCTTTATATTATTTCTCTCATCATCATTTTAACCCAACTACTGTATTATATATAATACAACGGGGTCATATCTAAATGATATGTATCAGCCCAACGATTTATGAGTTCATCTCTTGCAGACTCAGCATTTGACCACTCATCAAGTTTTAAATTTATATTTCCTATTGCAGTATTTAATTCCGAGTACATCTTAAGTGTAGGATATAAATTTGATTTTACATCCAACATAGCTAATTGTATGAATGAATCCCTGCAAGTTTCTGGTATTGATGCTAATGATTTATCATGTTCAAATCCTAAATCTAATACTATTGAAGAACTACTGTATATATTATACAGATATAATTTTCTGGGATATTCAAATTTAAACGTCATTTTCGGCATCATTGTACTGATAAGATGTGCACCAGCATTTGCAAGCATTGTTTGATTAATTACATTACCTGTCATAAGTGGCATACCACCACCATAATATCCTAAACCAGAAAGACATGAATCATCATAGGTGACATCAAAAACGTATAATAGTTTTCGATTTTTAAAATCTGGAAGTAAATATACTTCATACTGGTCTGTTTTTTCTAACCTTTCAAGGTCACTTGTCTTAAGTTGTAGTCTATCTCTACATGGATTATATAAAGAGAAATCAGGAATTGTTATATCTTGTAAAATAGTTAATATAGTTTCGTCTATATTTTCAAAGGGTGTAGCTATCGCCATTAATCCTAATGATAACTTAATACGTGTTATTATATTAGACATATTCATATATTATTTCACCTCTTATATGGATATTTCTTGTCTTAAAACATTGTTTTAATCATACGTTATTTATGGATGGTGATATAAATTATGAAAAAGAATATACGTCAGTATTCTGACCAAATAAAATTAATTATTATATCAAACTCTACTTATATAAAGAAACGATTATCTATATTTCCAAAGTCTTTAATAAGTAAAATCAATAGAATGAAATTAGATGGAGAAATAGAAGTTAAAGGTAAATCGTATACACGAAATGAACTTATAAAAGAGGTATTGATAAAATATAAATCGTTACATAGAGAGTCTTTTACTTCATCATATAATAATATCAGACATTCATTTATAAGAGAAGCAAAACAAAACAAAGATAATGTTCAAGATGTATATGAGAAGTATCGTAGTATGTTAACCGAAAGACTTAAAAATGATAAAAGTGATTTGTATTTCTGTTTGGATGCATTAAAAGTAGTTGAAAAAAGTTTAAAAAAATAAAGAAAGAAGTGAGAAAGTATCTTCTCACTTCTTTCTTTATTTCGGTTTTTTTTTGATTAATCCTCGAGAAGGAATTTGTCGGCAGCCTTTTCCATTAATGCAACAGCCTGATCAGCGTCGATTTCATCATCGGTGAACTTCTCACAAATTGCATCAACTACTTCATCAAACTTTGATGTATTTTCATCATCATATGACTCAGTCAAATCATAATCTGTATCAATGTCATCAAAAATAGATAAGGACTCACTCTCATCAAAGCATCTATCTTTAGCTTTTTCAATAAGGGTTGCGCCCTGCTCATCATTGATGTCACCGTTATTGTACTTCTCACAAATAGTACTTACAATATTCATATAATCTCTTGTATTATTCATAATTTTTTAACCTTCTTTCTTTAAAAATAAAAAATATTATTTCTTTGTTTGACTAGGTTTATTATCATCCTTCTCGATTTGTTGGATTTCATCAAGTACCTTATTTATAAGTTCATCAATTTTTTCAATAATTAATTCCTGATTTATATATTTAGATAATTCTGGGTATTTTTCATATATTTTTGAAATAACCTCAGCACGTTTTACTACACCTGCATGAATTATATGCTTTTTTATATATTTAATTTCAACTTCATATACATATTCAGCTATAACGCCAGAAATTTTATGAATCGTATTTTGAATTTTTTTAATATCATTATATTTAATTAGATTTCTGATAATATTAAATATTGAATAAACTAATATTACTATACCTATACACAAAATCCAATTATCAGCTATCATTTTAAAGAACTCTTTAACATTTTGAATCATTATTGTTCCTCCTCAATAATATCTTCACATTCGGTGTAGTTATTATGTAAGTCAGATTTATCGTTTTGATTATCAATACGATAATATTCTAATTCAGTGTTCTTCTCAGATTTGTTTTCAAAATATGATTTAACGCAATAGAAAAGAAAGGACATCGTTTCAGCAACCACTGCTGAAATTAATGAACTTAAGATAGATAAATCTTGGAAATGATACATTACATACATTGAATATATCTCTATAACAGAGCAATTAATAATTATAAAAATCATCAACTTCTTTGTCATGGTTATAATACCTTTGCCATTTTTCTTTTCGGGACCATACTCATTGTATAAATTTACCAATGTTTCTTTCTCTTTATTTTTAATAGCTTTTAGTATTGTCTTTTTGCATTTTTTATTAAATTTATCAAGTCGTTTATTTTCTTTATCAATATCTTCTTTGTCCCATTTTATCCCTAGATTTTCAGCTTCTTTAAATATTGATGATACTACATTTTCTTCATCCTTTTTATCCATCTCTCACACCTCTTTATTTTTTCTTTAATTCTCTAATCTCTTTATGAACAGACATTATATTCTTAAGAAATACGGCTGCACCAATATCGGTTAAAATATCGAGAACTGTTGTACCACCAGTCATTGCCGTAACCTTGAGATCAATAGTTGTTATTTGGTCAAACAATATCTTTTCTTCTTTTTTAAAACGTTTATAATCCATCTTATTTTTAGGCATTTCTGTAAATAATTGATCTATTGATGAATTGAGTCCTTTTATCTGTGCTTTGAACTTTTTAGCTTCATTATTACTAGCTTCTGATAAAGCACTTTTGGCAACGATTAATGTTAGTAATCCGATAATATTAATTGATAATTTTTTGTAAAGTTTCTTTTTCTTTTTACTCAATTCAAGGTCTTTTTTCTGCTCATCAGTAAGTTCATCTTTTTCAGATTTATCTTTATCAGTATTCTTAATTTCTGATTCGAGAACAAGCTCCTCAAATATCATATCAATATCCATAGTATTTTTACACTCCTTTTAAATTATTTTTTATCTTATTGTCAAAAAAAGAGTGAAGCACATCTTCACTCTTTTTTATAGTTATATTTTTTCTTTAAGTTCTTTTTTGCAAAATTTTTATCATCTTTTTAAAATCATTCTTTTGTTTTATAAGATCATTTATATAATCACGTTTTAATTCTTTCTTAATACTTGTCAGTAAATCTTTATTGTCATCAGTAAGATCCCTATGAATTCTATTAAACTTACTCTGTAGTTGAGATGTTCCCATAATTATTAGTGGCTCATATACAAATATTCTGGGGTTGCCATACGCAGCTATAACACAGCCTTCAACTATGATTTTATATTTATAATAACTCGTTTTTGATTCTTCTAGCAACCATTGAAAGAATTTATTAAACCAGAAGGTTGCTATATCACGGTTCGGATTTTTATTTGTAGCTATGTCACGACCAAGTTCCCAAGGCATCTCAGGATGTTCATTTATAAAACGCATAATAATAAAATCTTGTTTTTGAGTTACTGGATTATTTACAACTTTTTTAAAGTATTTTTCTCTAGGATGACAAAGCCGTACTAACAACCAATCTAGAGTAACCAATGCAGTATTCTTCTCTTCTGTATATAGTTTTTTAGCTAATGTACTTTTACCATCACCACTAGTTCCAGTTATCCAGAGTGGATGTCCAGGACCCCATTTATCCATATTGATAACGAAATTTGGTTCGTTAAATAAAACATTTTCACTATAATAACACATTAACTCATTATACTTATTTTCACTAAGCTTACCTTCTAAATACTTTTCAATTATCACTTTTTCAGTAATAGATTTATTTTTAGCTTTATTAATTATATTCTTAGGTAA
>AUXO016448207.1_pt1 | contig 20920 bp, 15 predicted proteins | sample 768731 | NCBI WGS metagenome assembly AUXO01 (sample SAMN02715735, study PRJNA202380) | gut metagenome | biome: sheep rumen | host: Ovis aries | place: New Zealand: Palmerston North
TGATGAAGAGTGATAAGGTTATCTATACTTTTGAAAAGTTCTCCAATTTTATTTTGTTCACTTAATTCAGGAGAATAAGTATCTATTTCTGAAAACTCTGTTTTATTAACTATTTGCATAGTTCCTGCTGAAGCTGACTTTAACATTTTATTAGACCATAATGTACTTTCTGTTAGTAAAAAATATGGATAATATTTTTTTGTATTAGGTATTAATGCATTTATCTGTTGATTACAACTTCCAGTATTTTCAAGCATTGTGTTCTTTCCAATACTAGCAATACATGTAACTAAAATAGATTCTTTTGGAAGAATTCTAGCTACTTTGATTCCTTCATTACTTAACTTTTTAGCAGTATCATTTATAGTATTTCCATTAATGTCAGTAGGTGTAACCCAAAGAATTCCATCTTCAGAATAATATTCATCGTTTTGTGTTGAAGGAGTATTTCCAGTAATTATTTCACCAAAATCTCCAACCTTACGCTGTTCCCAATCAAAAAAGAGATTTAAAGCAATTTTTTACCTTAAATCTCTTTTAATCACATCGTTTTACTCCTCGTTTATAATCCTATCTGTTAATTCATCTACCCCACCATTTAAAATAATTTGTGTCAGTTCCTCATCAACTTGCATTCTTGCTTCTCTTAATGTATATTCTTTTTTATCTCTTTTTTCTAAATAATCCTTTGCTTTATTAATATCAATTGTATCTAATAAATCATCATATCTTCCAAAAACATTTATTGTTTTATCTGTAGCTCCAGATAATATTAAACTTCTAAATCTTTCTTCATTAATGCCAAAACCTACTGATAATTTGTGAATATAGTCATTGTTATATTTTACATGTAATTCTGTAATATATTCATGGAATGATTTTGTTTCATCTACTATTATTTCCCCTGATTCAACTTGATGTAAAAATATTTTTGCATATCTCTGTTCAATTGAATTCAATACAGCAAAAGTTTTATGCAAATCATTTAAAGCATTTTCTCTTGCCTTTTCATCACCTGCATTTAATGTTTTTAAATATATAGTAAATCTTGAATTCATATATTCATCATCTATAGCATCTGTTTGAATTTCAATTATATGTGTACTTATATCATATGGCACATCAGGATCTCCTTTGCCCTTCTTACCGAATAATTCTTTATATCTTTGAACTAAAATTAAATATGTTTGTTCGTCAAATTCGAGATTTACATTATATTTATTTGCATCTTCATCTATAAAATCATATGTAAGATTCTTCCACCTAAATCCTTGAATTTTAGCAGAGTCAATATAGTGATTTAATTCTATAAACATCTTAGCAAACTTTCTCTTCCAAACCATATCATCTGGATTTTTTTCAAACTCATAAATTCCAGCACTCGTAAATAAGCCTTTAATCTCATTAAAGAAATAATTCATTTTCAACAAGTTTTTATCCAATTTATTGACATATATTCCGAATTCTTCTTCTCCTGCATATAATTCTACTGCATAATGTAATCTATCTATCATAGTATATGGTCTTCTATAAAAAATAATTGTTCCATGTGGTTTTTCAGGGCCATATAATCTATTAGTTCTAGAGATTGATTGAATTAAATTCTTACGTTCTTGTTCCTTATCCATATAAAGTGTATTTATCCACTTAGAATCAAATCCTGTTAATAATTGATCTACAACAATTACAATATTAAGTTGTTCCTCTGGATTATTTTCAATAGTCATATACTGTTTTTTATGTGCTAATCTTAAACACACATCTTTTTTAAAGCTAGCATACTGACCGATATTATAGTTTTTATTGAACATATTCTGATAATCCATTAATATTTCAGTAATGCCATCTATTTTTTCAATAGCAATTTCAGAATTATCATCGCTTGGATCGAATACAGCTGTGACTTTTAATTTTGAATTTGATTTTTTAAAAATCCTATAATAACTTATGGCTTCAGGAATTGAACTTGTAGCAAACAAAGCATGAAATTTCGAATCTACACTTCTAATTATCCAATTATCTATAATGTCCTTAACAACTGCCTTTTCATGTTCTTCTGTTTGATATTGTACGGTTGGCAATTCTTTTTCAATTTCAACCATTGAACATTTTTTATTACCTTGATTTAAATAATACAAAAATACTTCTTTAGAATCATTGTCTTTCATTGCATCTTCAACAGAAGTTTTATGACATTTTTCCAAAGCAATTTTGGTTCTTAATTCTTTTTCATCAAAAGTATTTACCATTATAGGATCAAATTTTAATACATTATTATCTCTAATTCCATGATACAATGTGTACCTATGAATTTCATCTCCAAAAATATCAGAAGTATAAATATTATCTTCTACTATATCTCCTATTTCCTTTATTTCAGGAGTACCAGTAAATCCAAAATACATAGCATTTGGAAATAGATCTTTTACATCTTGATGCATTTTTCCCATTTGAGATCTATGACATTCATCAACAATAAATACAATTCTTTTATTTCGAATTATTTCTAAATCATGTGCTTTTGATATTTCTTTTTCCTTTACTCTACTCATCTTTTGAATTGAAGTAACTATTAAAGTATCATCAACACTAGAACTTTTCATTTTACTTATTAGTTGATCTGTATTTTCTGTATCTTGTATTTCCATTGATGGATCTGCAAAATTTTTATAATCTCTAAAAGATTGATCTCCTAACTCTATTCTGTCTAACAAAAAAACCACTTTATCAGCATCTCCTGAATTAGCAATTAATTGAGCTGCTTTAAATGAAGTCATTGTTTTTCCAGATCCAGTAGTATGCCATATATATCCACCATTTTGCTCTGCTTTAGTCCAATGTGATGTTGCAACCTTATCTGCTATTCTTGAAGCAGCTTCAAACTGATAACTTCTTAACACCTTTAAAACACCATCAGTATTATCTGCAACTGTATAAAAACCAACCATTTCATGAGCCATTGGAATTGATAAAACTTTTTTTGTAAACTTTTGCCATTCATTTACAACTTCATTATTAAAATCTTCCCAATGGAAAAAGAATTCTGGTCTAAATTTTCCATCTGGGCCAGGATTAGCAAAATAAACAGCTTCTTCTGGATTCATAGCAACAAACACTTGAATCAATGAAAAAATGCCAGAAAAAACTCCGTTTCTCATATACTTTTCTATTTGAGTTGTTGCATGAGATAGAGGGATTCCACTCTTTTTTAATTCTATATGATATAATGGCATTCCGTTTATTAGTAATAATAAATCTCCACGCCTTGATGGATAAATTGAATTGTTTGTTGTAAACTTAGGTTGTTCCACAATTTGGTATTTACTTTTTCCACCCGCAATCTCTAGCCTATCATATATTTTCAAACTTACTGATTTTCTATAATTAATATCATCGTTTGGATTGTCTCTTACAATTGAAACAGTCTTTCCATTTATAAAATCATTAAGAGCCACTGGATTTTTTAAAGAATTAACTTGATTTATTATTTGGTACATTTCACTTTCAGTAAGAGGACAATTATTTAAAACATATTTTTCCTTATTATTTTCAAATAAAATATTCGCCCAATTCTTAATTAATTCTTCCTCTGTTGGATATTTAATTACATCGTTTTCCCAGCCACACTCTGATCTTAATAAGTCTACTATAGCTTTTTCAAATAATAGTTCATCATCGAATGCCATAACAATCTCCTCTCTATACAAACATTTTATTTAATAAAGAATTTTTCAATTTTTTTAATTTTTCTAACTTATTCTGATGAAGAGTGATAAGGTTATCTATACTATTTAATGTATGTACAATTTTATTTTGTTCTTCAATTTTAGGTGAAACAAAATCCATATCAGAAATCATTTCATAACGAACAGAATCTACTGATGTTTTGGCAGTCATAGACATTACTCTATCATAAAAATTTTTAGAAAAATAATAATAAAAATATTTTGCTGATACCTCTTTTGAAAAGTCAAAACATCTATAAACACGTTGATGTAAGTCATATTTACCATTTACATAATGAAAAACTTTTCCAGTTCCAACACCATCTCCTACTGTTAAAACCGCTTCTTCATCATATAGGTATCTATTACTATGTTCAATAATATCTGAACGTACATAAAAAGGATATTTTCCATCATCTATTTTATCTTGAGTATTACTTTTTCCAGTTGATATAGAACATATATCTTTAACCTTACGCTGTTCCCAAGCTTCAGTAAATCCATCAAATCTAATTTCAGGTACATTACTACCATTTTTAGGGAACATTTTTTCAAGCAATGACTTCTTAATATTTACTAGCATGTAATACTTACGTTGATGAAGAGTGATAAGGTTATCTAAATTTTCAAATACCCTTCCAATTTTGTCTTGTTCGTTTTCATCTTTGGGATATAAAACATCTACTAATCCTATTTGATCTTTATTAATCTTCATTGGAATTGCAGTTAATAATGATCTTTCTCTTAATCCATTTTGTATATAATTTGATTGGATAGCTACATTTAAAAATGAACTTTGAATATTAAAAGGTTTAATTAACGCAAGGCTTACATAGTAAGCAATTGGCGTATTGCCTTTTACAATATTTGGAGTTCCTATATCTCCAATTCTAGTCATTAAAATATCATTTTTCTGAGGATAAATTTTAAAATTCTTCTTAAAATCTTCAAGAGAAATATATTTATTTGATTTTAAATCTTTTATGTTTTCAACCGATAAAAACATAATTCCGTTATCTTTATAGTTTGGAGTTTGATGAGTTCCATCATAAATATTAGACAATTCATTTAATTTACGCTGTTCCCAAGCTTCAGTAAATCCTTTAAATCTAATTTGAGGTTTTTTTTCTCTATTCATACTATATACCTCCTAACAAAGATTTGAACTCTTCTAATCCTTTCATATCAAATTCATTTCCAGTTAATTCATTAATCATCTCTGATAATTCTTTCTCTGTTGAAACTATATCTTTATCTAATTCAATAAAAGATTTATTATACTTTTCCTCAAGTCTCCTTATATTTTTTATAAAATCGTTTAACATTATTGTAGGTAATTTTTTAATATCATCACATAATGGAACTATCCATTTTTTCTCTAATAGTTTCAAGGCATCATCTTTATTAATTGTTTCAATTTTAGTCTTAGTATTTTTTTCCAGTCTTTCTTTTATTTCTTTAATCTTCTTTTTATATTCTTTTATTTTTTCATTTACTTTAGAAATATTTAAAATTATTTCTTCATAAGAACCTTCATCAAATTCTGCCCCATTTTTAACCTCTTTATTTATTTTTTTAATTATCTCGTTTAGTTTTTTTGTATTAATATCCTCAGAATCTTCTTTTAATAAATTTTCCTTATCATTTATATCTATAGAATCTAATAACTCAGCTTTTTCAGTGTTAAACCCATTTAATTCACTTATATATTCTTCAAGCATTTTTTTGTCTTCATGATAATATTCGTTTTGAATCAAATCATATGGTAAAATTCTACCAACCCAACCATCTTGACATTCTTCAAGCTCTTTTTTCTTATTTTTCTTATAAATCTTGTTAGGATCAACAATATTTAATGCTTTTAGTCCTTCTTTTTGTATTATTTCAGTATCTAATAAAATATTATCCCAATTATCGCTAAATATCTGATAAGCATCATAAAAATCAACTAGTTTAATATCAGAAAACTTTTCGCGGATTTTTTCTGTTATTATCTCCTTTTCTTTATACACATTAATTGACTCACATTTATCGATTAGTTCTGTTTTTAAATAACCATCAAAATCACTAAATATATTTTCATAAGTATTAATATAATTTATTACATCACTATTATTAGCAATAATCTGTTCTATATCATCACTATTAATTTCTGAATATGGAATTCCTTTGCTTCTAAATAACTGTGCTTTTAATGATGGGAAGACCTTCCAATAATCTCCCATTGAATCTATTTCATTATTTGGAATTCCTCCATACATACTACCATAAATATCACTATAATCATCTGGTATACTAGAATCAACATATCTAGGTATATTTAAGTTATAATCATTAGCTATTATTTCCTCTTTAGTAACAACTTTAGAATATTTTTTTGTACTGACTCTGCTAAAGATTGTATCCAGTATTTTCTTTATATCTTTTTCTCTTAATCTATTTTTATTACCATCTTTAATAAACCCTTTAGATGCATCAATAATAAGCACATCGTTATTTGTCCTATTTTTCTTCAATACCATTATAATAGTTGGAATTCCAGTACCAAAAAACATATTTGCTGGTAATCCAATTATAGTATCAATATTGTCTTTATTAATTAAGTTTTCTCTTATTTTCTTTTCTTCTCCACCTCTAAATAATACTCCATGAGGTAAAACTATTGTCATAATTCCATCTGGCTTCAAATGATATAAATTATGCAGTAAAAAAGCATAATCAGCCTTAGATTTTGGTGCAATTCCATATTCTGTAAATCTAGGATCCACATCTGCTCCAGAAATATCCCATGTTTGAGAATATGGTGGATTAGAAATTGCAGCATCAACTCTAACTAATTCATATGTGTTTTCTTTATCATTATCCTCAAAAAATGGCCAATCATCTGCTAAAGTATCGTTATTTCTTACAACAATATTTGATGGCAAAATGTCTCTCATAAGAAGATTCATTCTTGTTAAATTAAATGTATTTTTGATTAATTCTTGAGCATAATACTTTATTTTATTATTTTCACTCATATGCTTTGCTATAGTTTGACCTATATTTATTAAAAGTGATCCTGATCCTGAAGTTGGATCATAAATGCTAATTTCGTTTTTATCTTTCAAGTGATCTGCTACTATTTCTGACATTAATAAAGAAGCTTCATGTGGAGTATAAAACTCTCCTGCTTTCCCTGCATTTGCTGCAAAATTTTTCAATAAGAATTCATAAATAAATCCAAGCACATCATAATCTTGACTACCATCTGTAGGTATTTCAACAATTAAATCTAGTAATGAACGTGCCGCTTTAGTCCTTTCTGGATCTCCTGCACCCAAAGAATCCAAACCATTACTTAAAGTTTCAAAAATATTTGAATAAACTTTTTTATAATTTTGTCCAATGTTTTTATCAAAGGCAGTTAAAGCTATTCTAACATCTTTTATCTGAAAATCTTTTTTTATCTTTTCATTTTCTTTATTAGAAACCCATGAAGAAAATAGATTATCTCCAGCAATAAAATAACCTATATGTTTTTTACAATTTTCAACTGTTTCACTGTCTTCTTCTGTTAGTTTTTTTATTTCATCCTCTGAAAAATATAGTTTTTCTTTTAAGTATTTTTCTTCTCTATATGATACATATTTATAAAAAATAAAGCCTAACATGTAATCTTTATATGCGTCTGCAGATACTTTACCTCTTAAAGCATTTGCACCAGCCCATATTTTTGATGCTAATTGTTGTTTATTCATTACTACCTCCTATTTTCTTTTATAACAGTAATACTATATAAATAATCTGATATTTTATTTAATTTTTCTTTAATAATTTCAAAACTATTTGATAAATCTAAATCAGTTATTATAAACGTATTGTTTCCTATGATTTGTTCATTCCAACCTATATTTTCTTCGTCAGTTTTTGCATATAATAATAATCCCATTACATTACCAGTATTATCTATATCTTTGTTTTTTACATAAGTATATATTTGATAAATATTATTATTTCTAAATGTTTCTTTATCAAATTGTGATTGCATTATTTTTGAGTAATATTTAGCATCAATTATTAGCTTTTTATCTTTATACTCAAGCATTAAATCTGTCTGCATTATAGGAAACAAACTTATCATTTTCTCATCTGTATCCCATTTTACTTGGGGTACTGACGGATTTAATTCTGGAAAATGATATTTATAATATTCATATAAAAATTTTTCATATAGTTTATGCATTTTTTGATCATCAATATAGTCTAAAAATTCAACTCTGTCATTCTCTTTGTTTACTATTAATCCTTCTAATATTAAATATGAGATGTTAATTAATAATTTATAGCTACTATTATTTTTATTATATCTTATACTATTCCATTGAATAGTTTTTTTATCTAATAATTCAACATCATCAAAAAAATATAATGTTTTTCTTAAATTATTTCTGTTATCTTTAGATAATTTATTGGATTTTAACAAATAGCATGAAGCTGTTTTTATAATTCTATTTAAATAACTATTTGTTGAATAGTCGTCAAAAGTACAAACAATTCTTTTATTTAATAAGGATTTTCTTTTAATAGTTTCAGATAAATCAATTTTTCCCTTTACTGTTGATATTTCATCGCTATATTCAATGTATTCCCTATTTATCCCCTTTTTTATTTGATAATTTATTCCTCTTGTTATCATAACTGCAAACATATCATATATATTATCAAATTCTTCGGTTCCAACTTTCGAAATATCTGTTTTATTGAGGATTCTAAATGCATATGCTAACATCCAATAAATGTTCTTTACATTAATCATATACTTTTATTCTCCTAACAATCTATCTTCCCACTCTTTTACTTTATTGGGTTCGTCAAACCAGTATTCTTTTATCATTGGTATTATTTCAAATTTTATTATTGATTCAATCTCAGTATCAGAACCTCCATTTAAATTACAAAAATAACTATGTCCAATCTCAAAACCTTCCCCTAATGAAGTATCATTCGAAATATCTATGTTTAATTGCTTAATATTATCAATAGTGGTGTTTAAAAATTCATTATCAAAATTATCAATATATTCATTAAATTTTGAATTATCATAAGCAGGTTTAATGGTATAGAAAGCAAATCTTCTTCTTAATGCATAATCCATCATTGCTAAACTTCTATCAGCTGTATTCATCATTCCAATAATATAAATATTCTCTGGAATATAAAAATCAACTTTTGAATAAGGAAGTTTTAAATAATGTTCCTTTCCTCTTTTATCACTCTCTATAAGCATTAATAGTTCACCAAATATTTTACTTAAATTTCCTCTATTGATTTCATCTATTATGCAGAAAAACTTTTCATTTGGATTATCTGCTGCCTTTTGGCATAATGTATAAAAGATTCCTTCTTCAAGTAAAAAACCTTTATCATTAGGTCTATAGCCTTCAATAAAATCTTCATAAGAATAGCTTTGATGAAATTGAATATTAACAATATTAGCACTCTTAGTTTCTCCTATAATTGACCATGCTAATCTGTTAGCCATATAAGTTTTTCCAACTCCAGGTGCACCTTGTAAGATGATATTCTTTTTTCTATCTAATAATTCAGTAATTATATTGTATTCTTCTTCATCGAAATAAACTTCTTCCAAAAAGTTTTTCTTTGAATACGTGTTAATCTTTTCTGTTTTTATTTCATTGTTATCGTTAATAATAGAATTTATATAATATATAGTTTCATTTGTTAGCTTTTGAGAACCTTGTACTGATTTTATTCCATGTTGCTTCAAAGACCTTATATCCAATCCATCATAATCAGTTAAATCATAATCTTCTTCGTCAAATTCAACTGTCATATATTTCTCATAATTACCATAGTAAGTATCATCAATAACATAGTTACTATCATCAATTCTGTTTTGGGTATTTACTTCTTTTATATGTCCTTTAAAACAAATCCTACTTTCAGGATCTGAAACATATATGTAAACAGTTTCGCCAATACTAATATTCGCAAATACTTGTTTCCAAGTTATTGTTTTTAATTCTGGTACAGCATCAAATATTTTATACATATTAGGATTACAAGGTAGTAAATATGAATTGTTATTTTTTTCAATTTTTCCATTCATTAAATCGATTAATCTTTCAGGGTAACCTTCATATTTTGTTAAGTCGGTTAAAGTCTTCATTACAACATTATGTTCATTATAATCCCTTAAGTCCCAATATCCTGTTCTAATCCATTCTACTTTTCTTGTATGTCTATATGTATTTCTGTTTTCATCGTAATAATAATCGGATGTAATTTTTCCATATCCTAACAATATTGAACGACCTTGTTTTACTATGACTAAATCATCGATTTTCATTTCATTTGCAAACTCATATAAAGCCAAAGAATCATTCATTCTTGATTTTATTTCGCCGTTTGCTTCATTTAATTTATTTGCAATATCTTCCCTTGATGTATATTTTTTTAAATCATCAATTTCATCCCAACCTAAAAGTATAGCACTATTATTTATACAGTCATCCCAATATTTAGCATTTTCACCTGGAGCATAAATCCATATTTTTCTTTCATTTCTATTTGTATTGTTGTTTTTCTTTAAATAATATGTTCCCATATAGAATAATAAATCCATTGTTAAAACATGATAGCTTTCATCCTTATAACTATTCTCGTTTATGGAATTGCTTAGCATTTTCTTTAATTCAGTATCTTGACTTATATGATCTTTAACCAAATTACACATGTCGAAAAAGTTGCTTAATTCTTTTGCTTTATTTGAATCTTTAATATTATAGTTTAATACTTTTGCATTATTTCTTTGAACAGATGCTTTATAAATATAGTATTTTTCAGGATATCTAAAACTTAAATATACACTAATAGAATGAGAATCTTGATAATCATGTTTACTAGAGTCCCAGTATTTAAGTAATAATTCTTTTGAGCTGTCAGTAAATAACTTGTATCTATTTTCCAAAGGCAGTGATTCATCAAACAAATTCATAAACATTGATTTAACTCGTTCTGGATCTTTCTCAGCCATTGCTACAATCATTCCCTTAGCATAATAATAACTAGATGTTAATAAATTTTCAGCACCACTTAATGATTTGTTTAGCATATCACTAAAATTTTCAGCATTTATATTCCAATTATCTTGAAATATTTTTATTGCTTCCCATTTATATATTTCATCCTTAATATTATTTGGAAAATCTTCTTTGTAGCTTATAACAATTTCATCTAATTTTGAAAAATCCATAATTAATTACCCCTCTTATCTATAGTTTAATTTCATATATTCTAAATAATCTTTTTTGTGTGGTTTTATCTCTATATCTCTATTATTGCTATCTTTATCCAAGTAAAATTTACCTGAACAAATAAGCCATAATATCTTATCTAATTCGTATGATGTATGTCCACTTTTCTCAGCTATTTCCACTATTGTTTCAAATACTTCCATTACATTACTTTCACATAAATTAAGTCCTGTACATATATCCATAATATGAACATCAGGTTTTGGATAATTTAAATATCCTAACTCCTTAACGAAATCACAAGCTAAAGCAAAACCAATTCCACTAACTTTTGTTGAAATAACTAGTGGTAAGGCGACTCTTGTTTTAGGATTTGAATTGTAAACATCTAAGTAATTAGTAAAAAGCTCAAAAGAATCAAAGCCTTTTAAATACTTAGCTCCATCAATAATTGAATTTGACCACTTATACCAACTATTATATTTTATATTTTCATTAGCAATACTGAATTTAAATTCATCATGAAAAACCTTAAATAAATCTTCTACACTTTGATTGGCTATCCAATTTAAATCGTAATTATGTAGTAGTTCTTTTATTTTTTCTTTTCTTTCTCCAAACTTTATAAATCTAGGCATTCCTTGGTAGTTTTGAGCAGATATTATTAATCTTTCAAAAACATCTTCCAAACTATTAGCGTTTCTATTGTCCCCAATAAAATATTTTTCTAAATCATTTTCTTTTATATTTTCAGGTAATATAGATAATAAATAGTTATAAGATAGATTGTAAAATAATAAGCATTTTTCTTTTTCCATTTATTCATCCTTTCATTTTCTTAATCATTTGTTTTCTCATATAAATAATCTGCAATTTTTTCTAATAATCTTGTTGTTTCTGTTTCTTTATAATCATTTCCTTCTAAAGACTCATTTGCCTTATCATATAAAAATTCCATAAAGTCTAAAGCATCTTCCATAGACATATCATCTACTCTAGAAAGATAATAATCAATTTTGGTGTTTTTTAAACTTTTTAGCTTATTAATATCAGTTTTACTAATATCTATTTTCATTTTACACCTCATCATTGTTAACTAAACTATTTAATCTACTGCTTAATTTTACTAATACGTTGTTTTTTATTCCACCGTCTATCATTCCATCACAAAACCTTTCTCCTCTTATGTAGTATGTAAAGTAGCTTAATATTTCATCAATAGATAATTCGTCTATATTTTTATCTTTTATAGTATTGTAGTTTTCTAGATAATTTTGATCTGTTAAATCAAAATCATACATTTGTTGTATCCATTCCATTACATTTTCATTATACTCTGGAAAACCAAGTCTAATTACTTCTCCATCTTTTTGTGATTGATGCCATGTCGCAATATCTGTATCCGTTAAAATATTAAGTTTTTTACACCTATCAACTACTAGATTATCAAGTTTATATTCCTTAAATATTTTTAATGCTTCATTATATTCATTCTCTGTATATGCACATAATAATACTTTAATACTGTGTTCTTTATGACTTTCATTATATTTTATATATGCTTCTATACATTGCTTGGTTGATTCTCTAACAGGATTTTCCAGTCTTCCTCTAAAAATTCCAGAACTAATTAGTGGAAAAGAGATTGAATATAAAAACTTGTCTTTTAGCAATTTCATTGAATTATAATAAGCTAAATTCAATTTATCAAAAGCATTTGGTGTTATACCGAAATTTGGACCAACAGCATGTATAATGTTTCTAGCATTATTCATATTAAATGCAGGAGTAATTACAGCATCTCCATCATTTAAAGGAAGTTTATACTCTTTACATGCTTTATTTAATTTAATATATCCTGCTTTTTTAAATATTGCACCACATATTCCACCACCTGACATTAATTGTCTATTAGCAGCATTTACAACAGCATCTACTTCTTGATCCGCACATGACCCATGTATAAGTTTTATAATACTCATAAAATAATCACTACTTTCACTTTTATATATGATTTCTAACTTCTTAATCCCATTCCTAAGCGTTGCAACTCATAATCTATTTCATCTATAGATTGAAGTTCTATTCCTATATTTTTTAATTCTTTTCTAGAAATATTTGATAATTCTCCAAGTGTATCAATATGGTTATTTTTCATTGTTTCGATTTGATTATCTTTTAAAAATAAAAATCTGTTAATTGATTGTTTTTCATATTTGTTATCCATTTTAGTTACTCATCCTTCATATATTTTTGTATATCTCTTATTTCCTTTTTAGCTTTTCTAATTTCTCTGGCTTTAATAATATCTTCTTTAGTATGCTTGTTAGTTTTTAAACCAAGTACATGTTCTAATTCATTATCCTGTCTTTCAATTTCTTCAAGTATTTCTTTTACTTCGAGGATTTTTTCAATTGGTTCTTCCAATATATTTGCAATTTCTTCATTAGTTGGTTCTCTTCTATTATTTTTTTTGAACTTAAAAATAAATCTTTGAATCTTATTTATTCTATTAACAATTTCAATTAATTCTTCTTTGCTATATTTCTTCATTACTTTATCTCATCATCACTGAATATTTTTTCTTTAAATTTGTTATTTACTTCGTTCTCTAAAAATCTTTTATAATCTTCCCATGTTTCCCCTTCTTCATTTTTCTCACGAGGATATGTTTTAAATAATTCTTTATAGTATGATAATAAAATATGAACAGATTCAGGAACGTCTTTTCTTCCATAGTACATTATACTTTTTGAGAGTGCTTCTTCAATTTGTTTTCTAAGTTCACTTTTTTCTTCTTCAGATAAGTCATTATTTTTATTTTTTAACAAATGAATCAACCTCATCTTTCAAATATCATTTTTCCTTATTAAATCACATAATTGAAGATTTTTCAATGCAAAAATAAAAATGACATTTTATGATTTCAAAATGTCATTTTTAAAAACTATAACTCTTTAATTAAATTTCCTAATGATTGTATCTCATCATATGTCATTGTAATACCTTTTCCCATTCTTGTATGATCCTGATTCCAATCTCTTAAATCATATTTAGGTTCATTTCCATTCCAACTTATCAAGTTAAGTTCTTTTTTCCATCCCTTCTCACTTTCAGAAAGCACCCCTATATTTTGAACAATCTCATATTTAACATCATCCATTTTATTATCCTCCCATATCAAATATTGTATCCTATTTTGAAATATTTTTTTATGTATCCTTTTAAAATAAATATTTTACTATTATCTGTTAATAATTTTAACAAATTATATTCTTTAATATTAGTGTTATTAACACCGTTTTCAGTCAGTAATTTATAGAAATATGATGAATCAGTTTGAATTTTTTCCATATATAAGTTATCTTTATAAGAATCAATAAACTCATTAACAAACTTATATCCTATTTCTATTAAAAAATTATTAATAATTTCTATTATTTCAATAGTAATCTTATAATCCAAAAGATACTTATAATCCCATATACATATATCTTGTATAGTTCTTAAATTATAATCATGAAATATCTGCAATATAAATTCTTTAACTTCTTCATTCTTAACAACATTATTTAAATGTTCTTCGATATCGTCATCAACATTATAATTTTCAGTTGTAATAATACTTTGTGTTTTAATTTTATTTGGTTCTTCTATATGATTATTTTGATTATTTAAAAGAGTTATATCATCAAATGAATAATTTTCTATAATATTATTAGAAGTGCTACTATTTTTTTTACTTACATTCTTTTCAAGAATTTTATTTTCTCTATTTTTTTGCTTAAGATTCTTTAAATTTATTTTTCCTTCAAAATAATCTTCAACTCTTTTATAATCATCTTCAGGGATCTTTTCTAGCATTTTAGGTAGATGTAAATCAAATAATTTAATTTTAGAAAAATGATCATTATTATCAACACATCTCCATCTAGGTTCATTTTTCATAAAGAATTCATATTCTCCACCGCAATGACATTTCCATACCCCATTGCTTGGAAATTTTTGATCCATTGATCTTGAATAATCTTCATTTATACATTTCCAGTATAATCCATTTATACCTTCTCTGAGTTCCATTTTTCCACCACATAGCGGGCAATACATCTCTTTATCATCTACAGCTTCAGATAAATGTGAAATGTTATGAAGCTCTTCAAATTCTTTTGTAATTTTATCATTACGAATTCTATGCATTATTTCACTTGTGTTGCCTGAATTACTTAAAGCATTTAGTGATCCATTCCAAACAATTATATCGTCTATGAATACAAGTTTCTCATGCATTCCTTTTTTATATACAATATTGACACCAATTGACTTAAGTTCTTCCTCAATTTTCTGATATGTTTGAACATCCCTTTTATTTCTATCAGATAAAGATTTTGTTATTACAATAATCTCAACGTTTCTAGATATAGCTTCTTTAAAATTTTTTAATAAGTCACCAACTCTATTATATGTCATAAATGGAGAATAAATTATAAGTCGCTCTTTACATAACTTAATATCATTTAAAAAATAATCAAAAAATACATCTTCTTTGCAGATAATACTTCCATCAATATTTTGAGTACTTTCAATTGCCTTTTTATCTGTAACAAATCTTAGTTCAGGAAACGCTTCATTTCCATCAATTACATTAAACTTCTTCTTATCTATTAATGTTTCTAGCAATTCTCCCAATATGTTATTTTTAGCCATTTTTCTTAAATAAGGTATATTTCCGACAATAAATAATTTATATTTTGCTCTTGTAATGGCAACATTGAATAGTCTTTTTAAGTCTTCTCTACTTTCCTCATCTTTCAAGAATAAATTTGCTCTCCAATGTGGTTCATCTACGACAAAATCAAATATAACTATATCTGCCTCATTTCCTTGAAAGCTATGTATTGTACCTACTTTAATGTATGAATCATATTTATTGTTAGTAGTACTTAATGATTCAATTATTTTTCTTATATGAATAACATGTGGCTTATAAGGAGCAACTATTAATATTTTAGGTTTTATTTCATCATCTGTATGTTGTGTTCTATATTGGTCTATTTTCTGAATCGCTAACTCTACACATAAAGACGCAGAAAAAATATTCATTCTGCTTGATGACCCACCTTGAGGTACAGTTGTTACCCATGCGTGCATATTATATGTATCTATTATTTCTACAGCTGTTTTTTTCTGTTCATTTATACCATACCATTCATAAAATTCATCATAGTCTTTTTTTCTGTCTTTATTTTTTTCGGGAGATTCAATCATACAATAATCTCCATAATATATGTTGGCAACATCAGCAATAGCTTTTTCCATACGAAATTGTTCATTTAAAATAATTATATTTTCCTCTGCTTGATTATTATGGATCTTTTCAGGAATTTTATTTATTATAAATACATCTGTTCCTAACCATTTTTTTACCTTTTCATTATCTTCATTCAAAGCATTAGTCATTACAATAGGAGATAATTGAAGGAAATCACCAACTAATACAATATTACGTTTTGCTAAATAACATGCACACCATAATGCTGGAATTGGAGCAATTGAAGCTTCATCTAAAATAACTGTATCAAATTCACATTCTTGTAATACCTCCTCAATATACGCTTTAGTTAAGGTTGTACCAACTATTTTTGCCATTTTAATAGCTTCTTTTTCTAATTGATTAATTTTATCATTTATTTCTTCTAGTTCTTTTAAAATCTCATTTAATTCATGCTCTATATTATTTTTTTCTTTTTTACAATCATCTTCATTTATAGGACTCAGTTCTTTTACAATACTATTATATATGTTTTCGATTGATTTAATTTGTTCATAAAAAGCGTCATATTTATCAATTTCGTCAATAGATGTGAATTTACTTATTTTATTTTTTTCATTATATAATTCCTTTGATAGTTCTGTTTCTTTATTCTTATAGTTTTTTGATATATTGTCAAAAATAGTTTCCTCTTTATTTAGTTCTTCTTTTAGAGTTTCAAATTCTTTATAAATTAAAGATAAATCACCTGTTTTGTTTTTTACAATTGAATCTAATAATAATGCTTTTTTCTTTTCAACATCTTTAAATTTTTCTTTTTCATTTGATAAACTTTTTTCTAAATTAGCTATCTGCTCATTATAGTTTTCAAGGTTTTTTTGAGCTATTTCAATTTTAGATTTTACTTCTTCAAAATTTTTTTCTTCAATAGGTTTATGTTCTTCAGCAAATTTAATGTGGTTTCTATTCATTAAAGCAGTTATAGCACCTTTTTGTTTTAAATTAATTAATATATTATAATCATTAATTTTTGAATTAATCTCTTGTTTTTCATTTTCTAATTTAATTAATTCATTGCTTGTTTTTTGTACTTTTTGTTTTAAAATACCGTTTTGATTTAAATCATCTTCAATTTCTTTAATTTTTGATTTTTTTAATTTTATTTCTATTTCAATACCATCTAATTCATTTTTTAAAATTAATTTATCATCATTTTCACGTAAAAAGTTATTATATTTATTTTTTAAAGTTTTTACCTTTTTTTCTGAAATATTATACTCATTTTCTATTTCTTGAAAATCTTTATATCTATTTAATAGTTCATTAATATTCTGATTATGAATCCAGTCAAATTTATTTAATAGATCTTCTTTTTCTTTAAGTTCTTGTAGCTTTTTTTCTTCTTCTAATTTTAATTCATTTTGTCTTTCAATTAATTCTTTTCCCCTTATCTTTTTATGATAATCAATTGTTACTTCTTCAGGTAAATCTTTTTGTGAGGTTCCTAATCTCAAAACTGAGCATTCTTCTTCTTTTGCTAAATCACTAACTTTATCAATAGCTCCATCAACAGCTATATTAGTGTGTGATACAACTAATACTTTTCGATTCTTATTATATAATTGTTTTATAATTTCACCAATTACTTTGGTTTTACCTGTTCCAGGTGGTCCCCATACATAAGTAATATCATTTTGTATAGCTGAATTTACAGCTTTTTCTTGATTAGGTCTAAGATTAATTTTTGTATTATCAAACTTATCATTAGAAATTTGAGTATATGCTTTAGGTGATTTATTAAAAAATTCATTTAGCATACGCTTTCCTGCAGGATTATCTTTTGTTGAATTAACTTCAATTCTATCTATCATTCTTTCCATCAAAACTGTTGCACCATTATCTAGTTTTGCAGATGCAATGGCTGGTGGTAACTCAACATCAGAAGATACAATTATTTGTGTATCATCAAAGCTTACTACTGTTACTTTATATGTTTCATTTCCAATAATAAGGTTACAAGGTGTATCTTCAGGCATAGTAGGTAAATAATCAATTTTAAATTCATACCAATAATTAGATTTATCATAATTAATCCTATGACCATTCTTTAATAATATTGAAGATTGTCCACACTTTTTTATAATTTCAATTTCAGTCTTTAATGCATCCCTGAATTCTTTTAGAATTCCAGTTAGTTCAACTTCTTTTTCTTTAAGATCTTTACTGCTCTCTTTCATAAATTCTCCTATTAAATAATTATTTAAATATTAACACACCACTTTATCATAATTACCTTGATAGGCAATTAAACATTTATTAAAGCATCATTTTTCCTTATTAAATCACATAATTGAAGATTTTTCAATGCAAAAATAAAAGAGTCTAAGGGAATAATCCTAGACCCATTTTTTGTTTGTTTAATTATTACTTATTCATCTACATTAATTAAAAAGATTTCAAATAAATAGAAAGGCAGAGATTATAGAATAATCTATAACTTCTGTGTTACTTATTCCTCTGATAAATTTGCAATAAATTCTAAAATTATTGATTCGTTGATTTCTTCAATTGTTCCTTGATGTTGCTTTTCCATTATGAATTTTAACACTTTATCTTGTTTGTTTTCTGTATTACACATCAACATTACTGGAATTTTGATTCTTGTTGATAATTTTGTTTGATTTAAAGCTTCAATTAATGCTTTTTCTAAATCAGTCCATTTATGTTCTGAACTGTTATTATCAGCATATCGAGGTTCACTATTTAAGCTAAACAACCAATCGTAATGTTTAACATATTTTTTCCATTCGCCTATAGTTATACCTAATGGATTTTCATTTTTCATTATTAGACAATTATTTGGATAGATTGCTAATTGGATACCATTTTCTAAACAAAGTTTTATATTCCATATATCATCTTTCTTATTCTTATCACTTCTTACTATGTACGAATCTATAGTTTGGTTTAATATACTATTAAAAGCAGATTTTAAATCAAAATTATACTCATATGTTTTATGTAATTGGTTTTGTGAAATAAACACTTTGCCTATGCTTTTTATATATAATTCGAGAGTAGAATTGTCATCAAATACTATTACAATAGGACTGGTAATATCAGCTAAATTTGTTCTTTCCTTTCTATCTGGAATCATATCTTGAGTTATTTTCTTCATTAACGTCCATCCTGGTTGATTAGATAATTCATCATCATTATTATAGGCAAATACCATAGTGTCTTTATATAGTTTTATATTGTCTGTTAAAAAAATATCTTTAATTGTTTTCCCTGTCACACGATAATTTTCTAAAATTGTATTTAAATTATTAACAGAACTAATTGTTTCGTGTTTCCAATTGTCAAAATTAAAATGTTCTTCAAATTCTTCACAAATACTAGAAAGCTTTTGAGCAATAATATCTTTCTCTTCTCTATTATTTTCACTAACATCTATATCAAAATTAAATTTAATATTACATATTTCATCATAACAATAATCTTTATCTGTTATTTCAATATCTGTAATATTCTTTATAATATCAATCTCATTTTTCGAAAAATTATTTTTGATTTTTCTCTTTATCATAAAATCATCCTTTCAATTTTTTAAAATTTAATCATATAAGTTAATATTTTTCAATATATAATTATCATACTAAAATTAAAAACCCATAGATATAAAATATGCTGTTGAAGAAGGTGGTGACTCTTTATGCCTTATGAATTCATCATATAATTCTTTTTCGTAATAATCATAATCCACCAAAGCACCTTTTTTATTTGGATATCCATTATATTTAACCATACATAACAACACCTTATTTTTATAGTCTTCATAAGATTTATATCTATTATAATAATACTTTAATTTTAGGTGACGAATTTTAGAAATAATATAGCTTTTTATTCTTTTTATTTTCATGTTACTATTTTCTTTACTGTTAAAACAAAAAATCGAATATTTATTATATTTTTTAACTAATGCATAGATATCATTATTATCTAATATATTAGTTTTACAATAAATATCATATATTGATTTAAATTCATCTATTAATATTGCATGTTTTATATATCTTTTTGATGCAAAATCAATTCCTGGTTTTCCTATTTTAAATTCTTTCTTCTCTAAGAACACATATACCCATGGACAGTCAGGAGAATTAATAGGTCCTGTAATTTTACCATTAAATCCTTTAGATCTTAAATAATTATAAAAGTCAGTTACTTTTTTATCATCTTCCTTTCCGTAATAAACTAATAACACATTTTCCCTCTCTTTTTGTACTCTTTTTCTCATTGCAGTATAATGGGTTCTAGTTATATTACCTATCGGGAGTCTCATTAAATGATAAAAGTCTTTTTCTGATAAATTTGATATATATAGTTCAACCATATTAGAAGCTCTTCCATGACCATATGTACCTTTATTATATTTATCAATTAATTCATGTAACTTTAAATAAACTTTACGTCCTCTTTTAGTTTCCTTTGTAAATGGTTCTTCTTTCCTTTGCATAAAAATACCTCCTAACATTTCTTATAAAGAGTGTTAAGAGGTATCAAAAAAGACATTTCAAATGAAATGCCTTATAAATCTTTACTATTATTTCCTCATCTATCTGAATTTACCACCTAATTTAATAGGTTGGTGTGGAGTCATA
>AUXO016997598.1_pt1 | contig 20919 bp, 18 predicted proteins | sample 768731 | NCBI WGS metagenome assembly AUXO01 (sample SAMN02715735, study PRJNA202380) | gut metagenome | biome: sheep rumen | host: Ovis aries | place: New Zealand: Palmerston North
ATGTCATTTTGCAAAAACTCCATGTAGTTGAATCCTCCAAAGGCAGCAGCGTATTGGTCTTGCTTTCCACCGCTCAACCCTAAATCCTTGCGCTCTATTTCGTAAGCCAATCGAGAAATTTCATAGTCTCCCAGAGGAAGACTTAACCATTCAACAAATGCTTTCAATATGCATACGACCATCGTAGATGAAGTCCCTAACCCAGAACCTGCAGGAGCATCATTGTAAGTGGTAATTTTAAAGGAAAGAGGATTGTGCACATAATCTTTCACCACACGATTATAAACGCCTTTTAGTAATGATGCTTCTCCATCAATAGACAATTTAGTTGTTGAATCATAGCATTTAAAACAATGAGAATCGTATGAACAGATCTCAATTTTGTTATTGTATGTTTCTTCTATTGTGCAATAAGCATAAAGATTAATAGTGGCATTTAGTATGAGTCCTCCATAAATGTCACTATAGGGAGATACATCGGAACCGCCACCAGCTAATCCTAATCGTAAAGGAGCTTTACTACGTATAATCATGATCAACTTATCAAAGATTCAATATTCAACAAAATGCTTATCATCCTTTTTTTCCAAGAATTGAAAGGTCCCTTTAAGGGATATAACTGATATTCTTTCAGTTTTTGGATGACAGCTTGATTAACACCAAGAGGCTTCCACTTTTTTCGGTTCCTATACAACTTATAAACACTACCAAACAATGCATTATCTGCATATTGTCGAATAATTTGAGATAATTCTAGATCTTTACTATTAATGGATTTTGACAATTTATAGAAATAAAAAGGAACCATAGCTTCGTTCACATTATAACTAATTAACTTATCTATATTAGTTGCATTTGTTACCGAATCAGTTCGAAAAATATAATTGTATATTATTTTATTCGAAAAATATACTTTATGTGCTTTTGCGAATAATTCAAAAGTAAAAATCACATCTTCATGAGTAATCCCTTCAATAAACTTAAAATTATTATTTACTAAATAGTTTTTTTTTATAATTAATCCACATACAGATCCTGGTGTATATCCTTGAAGAATAGCATCACGACCAGATATGGTTTCATTATGCTTAACCATTTGTTGAGTACTCCCCACACCTAACCATTTACCATTCTTACTTATCCAATTATAACTAAATAGAAATACGTCAATATCTGGTAATTTTTCTAACAATTGGGGGATAATAGACAATTCCTTTTCTACTCTATCATCAGAGTCAACAAACCAAATATACTTACAATCTGAATGACTAACACCTGAATTCCTAGCAGCACTCGCACCTCCATTTTCCTGATTAATCAGACGAAGATTTGAAATGCTTTTCATCATAGTTTCTACCAATTCTTGACTTTTATCAGTCGAACCATCATTGACAATCAAGATGTCATAAAAATCTGTTGGTAAATTAGAATGTAAAATGGAGCTAACCGTTCTATCAATGAACTTCTCAGCATTATACATTGGGATGATTATGTTTAGTTCCTTGCTCATTAAAGAATTCCTTTTTCTTTTAAAACTTCAGTATAAGGTCTGTCAGTATCAAGCACTTTGAATGTATGCATGGCAAATCCTGTTTTTACAGGTTTCTGCCAATTACCATATTTCATAGTAAGATAATCGTTGTAATGACGTGGTATAGGAATTTTGGTGAATTCGAAATCCATCATCAGTAAATCATCGAAATCACTTTTAAGTGTTCTGTCATTTTTCTGCAAAAAACTTAGTTCACCAAAATATGTGATGTCATTTCTGTCATTATAACGTTGGCAAACCTTTTCAAACTGGGCAAAGAGTTCCTTTTGGTAGGTTCCTCCCACTTTGGCACCCATTAACTTGAGTTTCAAGTAATAATAAAGTCTTGCCAAACGGCGTGGCATTGAAATGCCTGTTTCCATTACATAATCAAAGTGGCTGCATGTTAGGACTCGCTGATACTGAGAAAAGAGTTTCAATGCTTCATTCCATTGTTTCTCAAATAATTGCTCGTCATCGGTATAGGCATCTAAAGGGAAGATGTCTATGAAAATTCCATGCTTGGTGAGATAAGGATTTTCATATCCTGTTGTGTTGAGATTCAACAACTTTGCATCACCATAAATGAAATGAGGATCCACATGGAAGTTTTCGAAGAAATAAGGATGTTTAAATTCATCAGAAGCAACTTTGCTCAACACTTCATAGTCTTCTCTAGGCATCATGAAATCTAAATCATCATCCCATGGAATAAATCCTTTATGTCGGACAGCTCCCAAAATAGTACCTGCATTTGCAGCAAAACGAAGTCCATGTTTATCACATACGCGTTTTAATTCTGCATATAAATCAAGTTCGATAGCCCAAACCTCTTTCATTTGGCGATCTATCTTATGTCCCCAACGCTCTTCTTCTTCAAAAAAGGAGCTTGGTATGTCAATCTTTATGTCAATCATTTTAATGAGTATTTATAATTACCTGTCTGTTTGATTTCTGTCAAGGACGCCTTTGTCGTTATATACGACACTAACATTTGTGTTCTTCAAGACTTCACGAATATTATATTATGGAATTTTTTGTGAGCAACATTCAATATTTGAATTGAGAAACTGGTATGACAATAATCGTTTGTCGCAAATTTTTTCATTTACAATATTCCAATCAATTACAGAATTCAACACGTTTTCTATATCAAAATCCTTTAAATCAACAAATTGTTTTTGAAGGCTAAACATTGATAGTAAGGAATGAAATCTTGATAATCCTCGTTGTTCATTGCCTAAACAAATAAAAGGCTTGTTAAAAATGATAGAAAAAATACAAGCATGGAACGAATCGGTAACAACAAATTTTGCCTTAGAAAACCCTTGTAGCCATTCTTCAACAGGTGGCTGTATTCTCCAATCAAAGGGTACGATAGGATTCTCAGTCTCTGCATTAATACTAAATGGATGAAAACCTAATTGGTCGGCAATTTGTTTTATAATTTGCTTTTTTTTATCCGTTTCATCTAAAATGTAATAAAGAAGTTCACCTTTATTCAAACTCTCTTCGTTTTGATCTATTAGAGATAAGTAATCTTCTTTTTTTAATAGTAGTGTTGGATCTAATACTTGTATGGCATCAACATCAAATTCTTCCTTACAAATTTTTACACCAGAATCTTCACGTACAGAAATAGCATCAAAATTTGTAACTAGCTTTTTGCACGTAGTCTTCAATTCACCAGAATAATTAAGTTTATCAAGGCCAAAAGATATTGCATAAGCTATACGCTTACAATTCCAATTCTTGGTGAATTCAAGAAAATTGTTTTTTAATGATTTTTCATTTCCATAATATCTCCAAATCTGATCACTTCCAGCTATAACACAGTCAAATTGGTTACCATTAATAGATTGTAAATCATTAGTTACAAGACGATTAATATGTTTCTCAACAAATTTTTTAGTGTTAATATTTGATAAAGCACTCCATTTTGCAGCAAAAGCATCAATATCTAAAATAATGTTTTTCTGCCAAAGAAAATACTTTCTAAATATTTGTTTTGAAATAGATAAAAAACGGTGCTTTCTTGACATTCTTTTATAAAAAGGCGCATCTGTATCCCATGTTACAACATCATGACCTAAGTCGCGAAGAACTTTCTGCAACGCATAAGCTTGTAGTATGCAACCGTAGTTAGATGAAAGTCTAAATGTTTTTATAAGTATTCGCATAAGTTAAAATAATTTTCGTAAAACAGTACTACATTTTCTTCTTATCCTAACAAATAGAGAATTCCGTATTAAAGATTTAGTAATGTCATCAAAACTAGAGGTTGTTGTGCTTAAAATTTTAAAACATTTTTTTCTTGTGGGAGGTTCTGCTGCAGAACAATTAAAAGAGGAATTTGAAGCTAATGCATCAGAAAAAGGTACTTTATGTATCATCCAAACTTTTTCTAATTCTAATAGAGTCTCAATTTTTTTTTCAGAGTTTATCAGTAAAAGACCTACTCCTCGAGAGTCGTATAATTCTGGATGTGATTTTTCTACCCCCCAAAAATCAGCTATTGTAATATCACTTTGGCTCTTACCTCCTTTTGCAGGACATTTATAACATGAAGGACGAAGTATCATATTATTCAGAAAAAGCTTCATATATGGATTCTCAGTAAATACGTGTGAGAGTGATATTTCTTTTTTCTTATTGTCAATCAAAGTTTTAGTAATTTTGAGAGTGAAACAGTATTTTTTCCAGCCTAACCGCTTATCCCTGAAAGAAATATCTGTTATTCTCAAATCTTTGATTTGTAGTCGAGAATCTCTCTTAGATAGGAAATTTATCATGGGAGATGAATCTGTGATTTCGTCCTGAGCGGCTTTTTCCTTAATTTCATTTATATATTTGCGCCACACTTTCGGCGAAGGAACACCATGACAAATTACATCTACGGTTAATAAATTATCATATTCTTTTCGCAGATATCTTTTTAATCCAGCTATTTGACAGGGAGTTCCAGAAAAAAGAACTATTCGACCTTGTTTCAAAAAAGATCGACATTTGGTAAAAGAATTCCCGATACGACTTTGTACATACTTTGATCCCATAAAAGCCTTTACACCGTCCTCTGTCTCAGTGTAGTCATGAATGACCTCCCAATTTTCATTGAATTTGGCTCCAAAGACAACGCCATCTTGTCGAAGCACTTCTTTGGCAAGAAGTATAAAAATACCGCCAGAAGAAGAATATAATAATTCTTCTTCATTTCTGTTCTTGGCTGCATATGTAGATAACGGCTCTTTTGTATCAGCCTGATTAAGTACTGGACATGCTATTTCACATAGACCGCAGTTAATACAAGCAGTTGGATTTACCGAAGGGTATCGAAATCCTTCTGTGTCTTCATCGAACGTAATACATTGTTTGGAACAGATTTGAACGCATGCCTCACAACCACAACAATTATACTTGTCATCTATAGTAATCATCTGATCCTTTGTTTACTATGTGAAATGTTTAATAGCAGTTCTTAATTTTGCTAATATAAAATGCCGTTCCTTCTTGGTGCATCCTACATATAAAATAGAAACCACCGTACAAATTATTGAGAGAATTGATGTTGATAGAAAACGTTCCCAGCCTTCATGCTGGAAGAGATATAAAAAAAGAGGAATGATAGAGGCAATAATGGAAACGGCAAATGCATTCAGTATTACTTTGTTAAAATACAAGCGTGAAGACCAACATGGAAAGTCACCTCTTAACATATACATTCTGGCAAAAATTGCTAGTATTGCTGTAAAAGCATTAGATATAGCCACAGCAACAACTGACGCACCAAGCTTAAGACAAACATATGAGATGGGAAGCATTAATAGAAGAATGCCTCCTACTATAATTTGATAATTACGAATTCGTCCTGTGGCACTTTTTGCAGTAATAATGGGACGTGAAACAGACTCTGCCAAAAGAAATACAAATATCCAACGAGAAAAAGATACGGTATATTCTGGTACAACTCCTAACCACAGTTTGAATATAAAATGTGCATTCAATATGATAGGAAGGGAGAATAGGAATAATAAATAATAGGAGAATTTGGATCCATATATCAGCAAATCCATTAACGATTTGTATTCTCCAGCTGCATAGCGTTTCGTGATTTGTGGAGTGAAAGCTTGAGTAAAATTGTTGACAAATCCTGACACTACACCTGTAATTGTTGTCGCAATTCCATTGGCAGCATTGACAACTGGCCCACCAAAAGCATTGAGTAAAAGACTTGCGCCTTGGTGTCGTAAAATTGATGCAGATGAGCCAAAGAAATTCCATCCTGCAAAGCTGAACATCTCCTTAAAAAGAGTTTTGTCAAACAACATCTTGAAATGACTTTCTTCAAAATGACGTTTACAATACCACGCATAAAAACACCTATTAAAGATTCCAATCAAACAAAGTAATAATGCATAATAGACCAATTTGTCTATAGGTGCAGTCATTACTAAATAACAAATCAAGAGTTTACAAATAGCATCAAAGATGGAAATATAGGCATAAATATCCATTCGTTCGTGAGAAATTACAGATGCCTGATAAGGTGCATTAATCAATGCGAGAACAAATGTAAATACCGAAATGTGAAAAACCCAGAAAGCTGCTTCCATTCTGTCTGACGGAATCACCATCTTATTATAAAGATACCAAAGACCAAAGGTTTCTGTAGCGATAACAACAAGTACACTTAACCCCATAAGCACAAAAATTGAAGTTGAGAAAATGCGCTTTAATTTTTCAATATCGCCTCTTCCTAATTCAAATGTTAGGAACCTGCTTACAGAGCCACTTAAGGAACTTGAAATGATAGAAAATAATGAAACAAATCCACCGACAACATTATAGATTCCGTAATCCTCAACACCCAAAGCTTGTATAATGACTCTTGACGTATAGAGCCCTATTAACATTGTTACGAATGAACGAATATATAATGCTATCGCATTCTTCGCTATCCGTTTGTTGTTCTCAGATGTTGTTTGCATTAAATGATTCTTGTCAATTTCTGAATTTTATCGTTCTCTCAATATATTTGTGTAAAAGACACATTACATTCTTTATCCTCAAAAATACTCCTCTAACTATATCCAATTGGTAGCTATCATTCTTTCTTCGGGTATGATCAGCTGCGTATTGACATACCATAATCAAATTATATCTACCCAAAAGCACAAAAACTAATGCAAGTCCTAAATGTACTCATGCAATCGTTGAGAAAGTCTTTTTAAGATTGTAAAGGTTGTTTTTCCCAATACGAAAGTAAGGAAGTGTGATGTGGCAATACCTAAGGCTGCCACTAATACATCAATGAGTACAATCGTTCCACCTACACCGTTGTATAATCACCAGAACTTGTCCAAATAATTGTGAAATAGCCATTTGAAAACTGTAGCATAATAAAGAATGAGAAGTTTTTTGTTGCCACAAAGTCGCATTCGCTTATCAATTCGTCCAAGAATTCCAAACTGTTTAATGTCTTCTTTGAAATAGTTCAAAACCTTTTGGTTTTCAGGATCTTTCGCATGGCATGAGCGGAATTTAGAATTAATGAAGAATTCTGCCCTTCTCACACACGGTTTGGAGTATTGAGGGTAGTCTTTTGCAAATCCTTTCAGCATATCCACTTGCCGGCGGAAAGCATCTAAGTCCTTTTCAGAATAACTATTCAATGCATCCTTTTTTCCAGACCAAGCTGAAGGATTATCCACCCTATATACAGCCATCGGAGCATCGAAATAATACACTTTTCCTTTCATGGCTAACCAAATTTGCAAAGGATAGTCACCAACAGGACTTTTTCTACAATAATCTGGATAATCCTTACCTTGCAGATTTTGCCTATATGTTATACTACAGGTTGGAATATAATAACCACCCCGACGTATAATCTCTTTTGGATTTAAATCCCCATCTCCATGACGGCAAAAATTGTCTTTAGGTCGGAATGAGTTACTTTTCATCGAAAACATCTTAGCACGACAACACACCATACTATAGTATGGATGTGAATCCAAAAAGTCAATCTGCATCTGTAGTTTATTTGGATCTGTCCAATAATCATCTCCTTCACATTCGGCTTGATAACTACAATTTTTAATTAAATCATAATATTGTTTCTTCTTTAAATCAGGTTTTTTGCGTAGATTCTGTTTAAGTAAAATAACATGAAAATAACAATTGCTATTATTAAGATGTTTAGCAAGAATAAATTTTGCTATATCTGATTCCCAAATTGCATAATATGGATTGTTGTTGAAATCAAATTCATTTATCATATAATCTGAAATCACTTTTTGCTCTCCATCTATAGAACAGTCATCTATTATTACAGCAATAAAAGGAAAATTGGTTTTTTGAATAATAAAACCATCCAAAGCTTGATTAATAAATGAAACATGGTTATAAGTAAGACATCTTATAAATACATCAATATTGTTTGGTAACCAATCGAACCTTTTTATTTCGTGTAATCTATTAGCCTTTGTCATGATGCAATGTTAACTTTAATTTAGAAAAAAATGATAAGACAATTTTTTTTTACTTCTTTGTATTCGTCTAATTTGTATTCATCTAATATAACATATACAGTTATAAATCCTATTACGCATTGAATTGGTAAGATAATGAATGATGCTAATTCTCTTTCAATCCCCCAATTATAGTATTCATAAACAACAGAAGGTATAATTGTTAATATGGCTCCAATAAAACCGGTTAAAAAACTTGGAAGAATATCTTTAATTTGGTCTAGTATACTATAATTCAATAAATACTTGGAATAATAAGAATTGATGTAATAGCTAAAATAGCCTACAAATACACTACTTATCAACATCCAATAAATACCTAAGTATGCACCAATAACCAATGGTATTATAGCAATTATTTTCTTTAAATCTCTAATTTTAAAAACAAATCACTTCGTCCTAAAACCTGAAGTATGTTTAAATTAATGGCATGTAACGGATAAAGCATTCCACCTAGGCTGATGATTTGCAAGTATTTTGCAGACTCTATCCATTTATTCCCAATCATTACAACGATTAGTGATTTAGATACAGCAATGAGCAAAAACATGCTAATAAATGTCACAAGCATTGATACTTTTATTATTTTTCTATAACAGTCTTTTAGTCGTTCTTTGTCATCTTGTAATTCACTCAGAACTGGAAAAGTCACTCGTTGGACAATTCCTGTTAAGTTACTCGAAAATAATGTACTATATCCTTTAGCTCGACTATAATAGCCTAATATTGTTGGGCTATAACATTTGCCAATTACAACTTGATAAATCTCTTTCCAAACACAATCCAATAAAGAACTAGCCAATATTTTAGAACCGTAACCGAACAATTCTCGGAAACTTTTTAGGGAAAAGTAAAATTTTGGAATCCATTTGTTTGCACAAAACATAAATATGGTTGTTAAGAAAGATCCAACTATCGACATCACGACCAAAGACCATACTCCACAATTAGAAAAGGCTATTATTATACCAACAATGCCACTTGATAATTGAGAAACTAAAGTGATAATTGCTTGAGTTTTGAAATCAATTCTTTTTGTTATTTTTATTCGTTGTACGATACCAATAGAAGATATTATTAAACTAACAGAAGTGACTCTGATAATGTCGGTTAGAATATTTTGGCTGAAAAATTTAGCTATATATGGTGCGGAGAAGAATAGAACCCAATACAGAAAAACACTCATTCCGAGGTTTATTAAAAATACAGTATTGAAGTCATCTTCAGTTGCTCCTTTTTTCCTTAATAAGGCATTACCAAATCCTCCATCAATAAAACTTTTACAGATTGCTGTAAATATTCCTGTCAAACCAATAATTCCATAATCACTAGGAGATAATAAACGAGCTAAAATAATGCCTACGACGAAGGTCACAACATAATTTGAAATATTGTCTAAAGCTGACCAACCAACGCCTTTTATGGTTTTATTTTTTTAAGTTAACTTCTTCCAAATCTTCAATAAATTTAAACATTCTTAATCAAGAATATCCTTTTTGTCTAATATTATTTTTCTGTAAAGTTGTTCCGCAATATAAAAATCTAATGGCGTGTCAATGTCTATTGCTTCTATTTCAGTGGTAAGAATGAAATCAGGCTTCTTGCCAATAATATTATGATTGTTAATTAAGTTATCCCTGTTTATTACAGTCGCACCAAAATTGAGTGCTACAATGTTGGGTAAATTTTGTGAATTGGGAGCATTTAATGGATCATAATTAATAGCTTTTCCATTTAGCCACATGAATTCTTTTACTAATGAAACAGTTGAAACACAATCAAAATCATTCTGACTTAAATTTGATAAAAATTTATTTATGCATGATGATATAGTTTCAGGTTTGATAAAAGGAGACGTGCATGGTGTATAGATAAATATGTCTGTATCCGTAACCTCTCCCAAATGTTTGAAAAAGTCACTTCCAGAGCACTGTGAAGATGCATAATACTCCTCTCTACGATGATAAGATACTTTTGTGCCTGCATACTCTTTCTCGACAAACTCAATTGCTGCTTCAGAATTGGTATTAACAACTATGGAATCTATTTCTGGAACTTGAAGCAACATCTTGATTTTTATCTCAAGAAGCGAAGTGCCTGCAAACGGGCGGAGATTCTTATCCTTAACCCTTTGAGAACCTTTACGAACTGGAATAACAGCAGTAATTTTCATATAACAAATCTGTTAAAATGTTAAACTATTGTTCATTATAAACTTTTATCTTTATTTTTTTACAGAGAACATTCAAATCCAATAATGGAGAAAAAATGCCAACAAGGATCTGCCTTGTCAAAATATATGTCACCAAAACACTGGTTGCGGCACATAAGAGAAAACCAGTAATTGATCCAATATTAGAATATACTCTAATCAATGGTATCATGATAAATTCATGACCAAGAAAAGCTAACATTGTGCCCCCCCCAGTCAACATAAACCGTCTGTATAAAGCTTTATTAAGCTTTCTGTAAATAATATTGGTAAACACTAAAACGGCATAGCACATAAGAATGGAGATCACGATAGAACCAATTCTAGTAAGTAGACTTAAAACGCCATTATTATATCTCGCATCGGCCTTAAAAGCATAGTTTATAATGTTAAGAGCATCACTATTGAAACTCAACAGCATTACCGAGACCATTATAGAGAAAAGAAATGCAAGCCACAATACTTTATGTTTCAATAGTCTATCCAAAAGTTTAGATAAGTCCTCGCAATAGGAACCTAGGATGAAGAACGGGAAGAAATAAGCCGTCTTGTATAATCCTAGAAATCCACTCCATTCAGGATAAAAACCTACCCCCAAGCAAATAAGTACCGCAGAGCCTATCACGACATAGTCTTTAAAGAACTGCTTGTATGGGGAGATGGTTCTCCACCAAAACAATGCTATTAAATACCAATTCTGATGGTAAGGGTAGAAAAAATTGTCTGATAATGGTTCTATCGGGATAATGCGTGTATAAACAATATTGATAATCTGAAAGACAATGAATGGATAAAGAAGCGTGTCAATGTTCTTCCTCCTATACGTATTCATACGCTTGGAGAAATAACCCGATAAAAAAACAAACAATGGCATATGAAAGGTGTATATGCAATTATACAATCCTCCCAAAGGTCCTGTACTCCGCTGGTAAAGATTAATGAAATGCCCTAATACCACCATTAGTATCAGAAAATACTTCAGGAAGTCGGCGTAATCGTCACGTGATTTTTCTGTTATGCCCCTTTCTTGCATCACATATTGATTAATGGTTTAGATATGCAAGAACTCCTTTATACTCCCAATTGCACTCGACTTCTAGATGATTATTTGATATGTCGCATATCGGAAGTTCATAGCATCCCTTATTCTTTGGCATATATTTAAATGAAGTCATACTCTGGTCAAGAGTAATAGACTTTCCATTCATCTTGACGTCATTCAATTTGGAAAAGCCTGCAACATCATAGAGGGGAAAAAAGCGAACAGATTTGGCATCACCAACATCAACGGAAAGTTTGGTGTTTAATGAACCATCTTCATTCTCTGTATCAATGCGCCAATATGATTTCGTTTTATCGGATGACACTACATCGAACTGCGAAGAGGCAACATTCCAATTGATGTTGTTTATTACTTTGTCACTCAGCAAGTTGTCAATTAGTTGTTTGTCGCAACCTCTTGTCTCCAACAGATATTTGAATCGATCTTTGCCCTCCAGCGACAAAACCTTTTCTTTGTCAAAATCAAGAGCATTGAGCAGGAAATCCAAATGACGCTGATATATCTCCGTTTCTGTAGGATTTGTCATCCGCCACTTCCAGTACTCATCAGAGAACATAAGTTCTGATGGAATAAGATATCCTATGATAAAATAATTCAGCCCTTGAATGTCTGCAACGTTTTCAGATGTATAGTCTTTTGTACATAAAAATGCAAATGCTAAACTTGGCGTATTCAAAACAGCGGTTCGTCTCCATAACAGCACCTTTAATAGTATTTGGGATTGTACAGCAGTCAGTCGTTTACAACTGAGTATTGTGGATACAGGATCGTTATGAACCTCACTGCGATCAACCTGAATGTCATTCAAATGCGCAGCATGCGAACGAACCTTTAGTTGGTCAATACCAAAGAGTCTTTTGCACTCATAGAATATATCATCATCAGTGTATGGTTTGTTTTTGAACACTTGTGGTAGCAACGCATAACATTCGCAACAGATACCCATTTCATATTTGGGCTGGCTATTGATAAGCTGTATGAGAGGCAATGTATGTTGCTTTCCAATCATTGCAATTAGTTCCTGATTAGTAAAGACTGGTAACATAGAATGATCTTCCTGCAGGAACTTATCAAACCTTGCAGCACACTCCTTATCATCCCAGAAATGATTGCAAAGATTTGCAGCATATAAAGTCTGTCTATATCCATGTACTTTTCTAAAAGCAGAGAAAGAATAATTAATCAGGGGACATTCTATTTCTTCAGCAATCTTTCTCAAACTTTCATAGCCTTCCAAGCAATGGAAGATACCTTCTATCTTCTCATTTGGATGTCGTTGTTGGATTTGGTTAAATATTTCATGCAGACTTGCATCAAGTTTTTCATTCGGATGACTAATAAGATCAAACAGCATTTCTGTTCGAGATCCTTTCTCTCTTTCTAATCCGTCAAAAATCTCATCAGGTACGAAATACTGCTCAACATCCTTCACCTCTTCAAGTGTGAATCTTCGCATTTCAAACTGATCTATAAAGCGGTCTGTGATGCTATCTTGCAATTCCTCGAAGTGCTTTCGGATATAGTCGTGAGTAATCATAATCCACCCATTGTCCTTGCAATGGAGCAGGTTTTTCAAATACCACATCTTACGGGATGTGATATCCATATACTCAACATTAAAAATGACAGTTACAAACATTAACGTAATATTATTATTTTGAATTTATCACAAAATGAAGATAGAGACAATAGTGGCGCAAAGAACCTATCTACTTTATTAAGTGTCAAGATGTAACATGTAACTATCGTCAATAAAAAACTCAATAATGCAGCTGGTATATCTCCTATATAAAGCATTAGTGGATTAAAAAAGGAAACCAAAAAATAATGGAACAAATACACTAGTAGGGTTTTACCCCCCCCCAACTTTCTTGTACTAAGTCTATTGTAAGTACATATAACAAAGCACAAAGATATGATTATAGAAGAAACAAAACCAATAACACGCAAAAGTAACCTATTGATCGACAAGTAGGCTTCCGAAGGGCGAAAAGCATATATTACAGCATTATGTAATTGCTCATTTATTGCAGTTAAGTAAGCTAAAGCCCCAAAGGCAACAAATAAGAATAAAAAAGAGAATGACTTATACTTTTGCAGGTGTATTACCTTTTGCTCTAAATTTTCACAATAACTTCCCAAAAGAAATATTGGAAAAAAAATAGAAGATGCGATGAATTGTAAAGAAACGACCAAATTCCGGAAATAGACCTACATAGAATGCCACAATTATCGAGAAGATAATCATAAACTTTGAGTTAAACAATCGCGTATATGGCAGCATCATTCTCCAAACAAACAATGCCAAAATAAACCAATTTTGCTGTAGTGGAACAAATACATTAAATCTATGAAGCACATCTCCTCTTGAATAGATGAAGTAACCAATTAATTGAAAAGCCAAGTAGGGAAACAACACCTTATCAATATCCTTAAATCTTTGTCTATCTATATTCTTAGATAAATATCCAGAAACAAAGACAAATAAAGGCATGTGAAATGAATAAATACAATTGTATATTATACCGGAACAGGTATTTTCTTGCATTATGGAAATAAAATGACCATAAACAACAAGAAAGATAAGAAGACTTTTTAAGTTGTCAATATACAAACTGCGCTGTAACATCATTACATATTCTTTTGGAACTCGTTCAGCTTTTTCAATCTCTCATCATCAATAAGACCACCATCAAGATACTTTTTCAAACAAACCGTATCATAGGTGCTCATCTTCAGTGTATCAACACAATAGAACCAAATATCTTCCTGATACTCGATAAACTCCAATTTCGTAATCAACTTTTCATCAATCTTATCCTTTGGTATCATCACTACTCCTGAATCATCGCAAACCATGATAGCACCATCATACTTATCCTTCAACTCCTGCAGGAGTTTAGAATCAATATCAGGACCATTCTGACGGTTTACGCAACCAATAGGGCTGACATCCTGCAACCAAATCGGATACTTTTCCTTTATCAGGGTGTGAGCATCACGAAGCTTACCGTTTATAACAATCGCCTTGGCACGTTTATAAAGCATGATATACTTTGACACCAAATCACCAAAGATGGCTCGATCACAGTTCACATTATAAACAAAGAGGATCTTGTCTTTAATATCATCACATTCTGCCAACTGCTTGTGAACCTCATAGTTGCTATTGTTTATAGCATAAATCATCTTTACTTCACCTGCCTTGAACATCTGAGCATTCAATGCATGCACTCCTTCTATCTGGCCAGTCTTACCGAGCACATCGCCAATTTCAGTAGAAGATATTTTATTAGCCTCTATCAAGTCAAGAGCTTGTCTTTTAATAGTTTCTGTTTCCATAATCGCTTAATATAGAATTTGGAAGTTCTTTTGTACATTACTTATTACCTCTTGCAGTTTCTGCATGTTTTCAGAGCAAACGATATAAAAACCAATGCGAACAGAGTCATTGAGAGCATCTTCAATAGTATCGCCTATATTAAAGTTCAGGCGATAGTGCTTTATGTCTGGTTCATTTTCTAGATAATCCAATCCCTGTAGCTCTCGAACTTTACCACCGCCATTAGGTGTGGCAAAAAACTTCAGCACAGCAGCACGTTCTTTATATTCTGGTCGAAGTGAGAAATCCTCATCATGTATATTGCCTGTGGCGCATTCCACAAGAAAACGATAAGTATCATAACCTGTCATAAACTGCGTAATGCAACTGCTAATCATATTGCCACCGCCACGTGCTGCAATCTCAATTAGATAGAACTCTCCATCCTCATACTTATACTCTGCATGTGTGAAGCCAAACAGAAGGTTGCTCTTCATTACAAATGAATCGTTGGTTTCTCTCAGCTTGTCATAGTCAAAATTTCGATTGTAATGAGAGAACAACAGTTCGTTAGCAATGCTCTCATTGTGGGCAAAATGTTTTTTCTCACTGATGGCCATTGTATAATGATTATTGGGTGTTTTTACACCATCGATGGTGAACTCTGTACCTACAATGAAACGTTCTGCAAGAACAGACTTCTCAACGCGCGAAAAAGACATTGACTCCGCAAAGTGCTTGCGTATATCCTCTTCATTATTGCATTTAAATACACCATGACTGGCATTGCTATCCAATGGTTTTATGATGACAGGCTTGTTGATTTCCTTCTGAAGGGATATAGCATCTTCAACCGTCTTGCAAAACTTATATTCGGGGTATTTAAGTCCATGCTTTTTGCTAAACTCACGCATCAAGAACTTATCAGTATAGAGAGCTGCTGTTTGTTCATCCAAAGCAGGTACTTTGAATATCTTTCCAAGTTCTGCCACCATGTTCATTGCGATATCGCATTCGTCTGACATTACTCCGTTGATGCGTTGCTCACGACCATAATTGACAATTTTCTCCTTGTCAAATATGTCAGAAATAAGCACTTCGTTAGCATGAGACATGCCCTCTGCATGAGGGTCGGGATTCACGACAAGTGCTTGATGCCCCATTTCTCGAATCTTGTCGATAAGCCCTATCTGCCACTGTGTGCCGGGTAGGACTAATATTTTCTTTTGTGTCATTTATTTCATAACTTCATTTAGGGTTTTTTGAATGTCATCTTCACTCAGTGTATGATGCATTGGTAAACAAATCACCTCATCAGCCATCTTAAAAGCATTTGGAAGATTCTCCTTTGTGGCACTTGGCAATCCCCTGTAAGAGGAAAACTCACAGATCAAAGGATAGAAATAACGACGACCAAGTACTCCATGCTCCTTCATCTTGAAATAGAGCTCGTCGCGTGTCATGCCATATTTTTTCGAATCTACAAATATAGGGAAATAGCTATAGTTGTGCTTCACGCCTGGCATATCGTCCCAATAACTGATGCCCTCAACATTTTTCAATGCCTCACGATAACGAATGGCTACTTGATGACGTGCTTCAATAGCTGCATCCACCTGCTTCAGGTTGAGCAAACCGTAAGCACTGCGCATCTCGTCCATCTTAGAGTTGATACCAGGAGCAACTACTTCAGTCTCTCCTGCAAAACCGAAGTTCTTTAAATAGTCAATGCGCTTCTTGGTTTTTTCGTCATGCATTACCATAGCACCACCTTCAATAGTGTTATAAACCTTTGTAGCATGAAAACTGAGTGTTGACATATCTCCTGCATTCAGGATGCTCTCGCCATTCACTTCAACACCAAAAGCGTGGGCTGCATCATATATGACTTTCAGACCATATTTATCTGCTATGTCCTGAATCTCCTTTGTCTTACAAGGCTTGCCATATACATGAACAGGCATGATTGCTGATGTTTTTGGTGTAATGGCTGTCTCTATCTTGTTGGGATCAAGATTTCCTGTAGCAAGGTCAATATCAACAAACACAGGTTTGATTCCATTCCACCAAAGAGCATGAGTTGTTGCTACAAAGCTGTATGGAGTGGTAATCACCTCTCCTGTAATTCTCAAAGCTTGAAGAGCCGTAATCAGCGGAAGCGTACCATTCGTAAACAGACTCACGTATGGCACTTTCAGATATTCTGCAAGTGCTGTTTCTAATTGTTTGTGAAATGAGCCATTATTGGTAATCCACTTGCTGTCCCAAATCTTCTGAAGTAGTTCATGAAACTCATCTAAATTAGGAAGTAGTGGAGAAGTGACTGTTATTGTTTTATTGTCCATTGATGCAGATGTTTATTTATAAAATTAAAAGTCCATCTTTCTATTGTAAGTATCCGAATCCTATCAATGATAATACAAATTGTGAAAATAATTAAAACACAGATAATCGCATATAGAGCATAATAGGGAACATTAAAATGTTCAACACATTGAATAGTATCCATCCATAACCATTGTCTCATAGTACCACTATTAGCATGGATTAGTAAAACACCAAGTGTCGAACCGCCTATCCAATTTATCCATTTGTTATAAGGTAAATTGATACTATTAAACAAGTTGAATGTACAAAATGCAATAATTACAGCTAAAAAAGCATTTGAATCACTAACTAATCCGTATGCATAAAGTGGTAACTTAAAATAAGTAACAGTGAAAACACTTAAACAAGCTAAAAATATGACAAGTAATGAAGCCCTAACCCAATATTTTGTGTCATTTTTGTGGTCAAACGGGTATAGACGAATATAAGATGATATAAAGAATAAGACACAGAACCAAGAAACATAGTTTGTTCTAATTTCAAAACCAGGCATTGTGCCAAAAAAACTATATATAAATAAACATAATAAAATCAAACACTTGTGTTGTTTTTGTGTTAAACGGTTTACAAATAAGTTAAGAAATGGTATGCATAAGTAAAAAAGTAAGAAACAAGAAATAAATCCATCTGAAATAATTCTTGTGATAATAATTGTTTTTAAAAAGACTATCCAGTCAAATTTAATGTAACTAGTAAAGACAAATATGAAATAGATTGTTATATTGTAGAACAGGATTTCTAAAACTAACTTCAGAAATTTCTGAAGTGTAATTTGTGAAGTACACATAAAATAACCAGTTATCAAAACAAAACAATTGATACCAGTCTTACCCCACATACCAAATAAATAATAAAATAAAGAATGTGCAGATAGTGTTGACTCTTCATCCATTAGACGCATTAATCCCGAATTAACAACATAATGATGAGCTACGATAGAAAGCATGACTATAATTCGGTATAATTCCAAGTTGCTTCTTCTCCTTTTTTTGGGGGGGGTGGATTTATTTGCTAAAGAAGATTCTTTTATTTGTACTTTTTTGTAATCAACGTTCATACGATAATTTATGTGATGGTTCTTCAATCAATCGGTTCTCTCCTCGTTATCAATCGCTTGGTTTCTAAGGGATATACCAACTGATTTCACATGGGTAGGCCAAAAAAATAACTGAGGTAATTTACTTGCCACTGTGTCGATGACCGTTGGCTGTACGTTCATCGGAATGAACAAGTTTTGGAATACAGCTCAGAGGACATCCTACCAAAATATTAGAAATGCAGATATAATGAGGTGTTATTATTGTATAATTCTATTTTAAACGTCCTGAGTTTATTTTATAGTCATAACTATGCAATCCTTCTTTTCTGAAATCATCATTATATCTTTTTAATACCTGTTGGAAGATTTCTTTATATTGAGGAATGAATAAATCATCTTTTGCTTCCAAATGTTGAATAATATCTTTAGCAAGAGCTGATGTTTGTGATAAGTCTGTTTTCCCTTTATTAAAACTTGTACCTTTGATAGAACCTGGACTGACATTCAAAATTTTATTTGTAGTGCCAGACTTCTCTAATTCAACATTTACACTTTCAATGAATATTTTCAAAGCAGCTTTGGTGGCAGCATACACACTAAGAAATGGTGAAGACAAGAATCCTGCAATACTTACTATCACTCCACAATAGAAATCATCTTTTAAAAGCAATCTTTGATAAAAATGTTTGATAATTCGAATTGTGGCAATAGTGTTAACATTAAAGGAATTAATGATATAACTATCTTCCAAATCCTTGAATAAGGCAAGCTTTCCAAAACCAGCGGTAATCATCAAGGCATCAATATCATGAAATTGGTTGAAAATTGAATAATCATCTTGTGTTAAATCGAATTGAAAGTATTTGAATTTTTCATGATAGAACTCTTTGGATAATGGTGCTTTATCTACAATATAGACGATTTCAGACGAAGGACGATTTGCCAATTCTGTAGCTATCGAGAGACCTATACCATTTGCTCCTCCTACAATTAATATTCTCTTTACCATTATATTTTTATAAAGTTTTTACGTTCATTAAACTGTTGCATAATAGTTGCCATACAGACACTTTCTCTACGACGTAATTTAGCGCTACTGATTCTTTTATTTATAATACAAGAAATAAACTCTTGCACTTCATATCTCAAACCTTCACCGTCCCATTTATAGAAGAATTTCTTGTTCTGGTTTTGGTCTTCAAATCGAAATTCATAATAATCAGTCAACCACCATGGAGAAGGAACATACGCATAACCTTTTGTACCGGAAATGACAAGATTGCCTTCTGTTTTTACACCGAGTCCAAGTTTAAAAGAACAGACTGCTTTTGGATAACGAATAACCCCTTTAGTGTATATGTCCACATCATTCTCCATGCGGGAATACAAATTCATATTTTCATAATTCACTCCCATCAATTTGATAATTGGAAGTAGAGGATAAGAACCTAATTCATACATGGAACCTCCTGCCTGCTCAGCATCCAATTCTCGGGTGAACTTATCGCCCCATAATTTAGATTCACTGGCATCCACATCCACTATCTCACCTATCACACCACTCTTAATCATCGAAATCAGGTGGTTGAAAGCGGGCGAAAATGCCGTTTTGTTAGCTTCAAGAAGTATGACGCCGTTCTCTTCTGCTAATTCAAACAGTTCTCTTGCCTGTTGACCACTCAATACTAACGGTGTTTCACAAAGTACATGTTTCTTATGTTCCAATGCGAATTTCGTCAATTCGTAATGGCTGAGGTGCGGAGTTGCCACATAAACAGCATCTACTCGCTCAATCAATTCAAGATATGAATCCGAAACATGTTTCACCCCAAATACAGTAGCCATCTCAGTGGCATGGTTGTGTACAATGTCATATAAAGACTCCACCTTGACTGCACTTACGGCATTGGTTTCAGGAATGAATCGTTTCGCAATACGTCCGCATCCTACGACACCAATCTTTATTTCTTCCTGCGACTTCTCACGGAGCATCGTTGAGGAAATACCTTCGGTACGAGGCAGATAAACTACCTTGCAGAACTCATTCAGATAGTCGAACTTTCCTTCCCAATCGGAACCGATGGCAAAAATATCAACATCATATTTCTGAATGTCATCAATTTTTTGACCTACATAGTCTTCTATAATGATTTGGTCAGCGAAACCTGTTGCTTTAACTGCCTCCACGCGTTCCAAAACATTGTTTCGAACATTGAGTTTTCCTCGTTCAAGATCAAATGAATCATTGGTTACGCCAACTATCAACCAATCACCAAGTTCCTTAGCTCTTCGTAAAAGGTTAATATGTCCTTGATGCAATAAATCGTATGTACCGTAAGTAATTACTTTCTTCATTATAGATCTTAATGACTGTTAGAAGTTGTGTTAAAAGAAGATCTTGTTGAATAAAATTAAGATTACTAAGAAATACTTTATGAAATGAGCAAAATCCATTTTTAATGTTTCATGGTTTTTGCACCAAATTATCGTATAGTAGATAGTTAATTCTCATTGTTGGTTGAGATTTCCTCTCAGTCCATTCCCTAAATCTGTTTTTATTTTAAGTTCAGGATATGTATTCTTCTAAAAGTCGAATTCATAGATGAGTTCAGCAAAACCTAACCGATCAATTAATCTATCGGTTCTTCCCTCGTTATCACTCGCTTGATGCCTTGAAGAGTGTACCAAAAAACTTCGGAGGGGTAGGCGAGGAAAAGATGTCCAAGGCGATAACGTTTGCCAGAGAGGCGATGACCATTGGCGGTGCGTTCGTCGGAATGACCGAAATTGCCTGTGAGAAGGACTTCTTTTAATAAGAATTCTCCTTCTTTGGCATT
>AUXO015948730.1_pt1 | contig 20910 bp, 14 predicted proteins | sample 768731 | NCBI WGS metagenome assembly AUXO01 (sample SAMN02715735, study PRJNA202380) | gut metagenome | biome: sheep rumen | host: Ovis aries | place: New Zealand: Palmerston North
GCTTCCAATTTCTTCTTTATCAACACAAACACAGCATCGTGTTTTCTTTAAATCTTTTCCGCTTTCATCAAGCATCGCACGGAAAGAAGTAAAAGCACATGAGCGGTCATCCTGGCCGTAACCAAGAATCATAGATTTATCAAAACCAAGCCAGCGCGATTTTCCTGCAGGAACAACTTCAATTTCTGCAGACATAAAATCATCTTCTTCAAAATTATATTTTTCTTTCAGGATTTTAAGAATATTCTTTTTTGCAGCATCTTTTTCTTTTTCATCAGCTTCGTCATTTTTATCTGAAGAAACTGTTTCACTGCCGACTATAAGATCAAGATTTTCCCCAGGAATAAATTCTTTTGCATTCTGTTCGTACTGCTTTTGTGCAAGATGCGGAAGAATATCAGAAATACAGAAAACAGGATCATCTTCTTTTTCACCAACTGAAATTTTAATTGTCGTTCCGTTTTTAAGACATACAACTCCATGAAGTGCAAGAGGAATTGTTACCCACTGATATTTTTTTATTCCGCCATAGTAATGCGTATTCAGATAAACTATAAAATCTTTTTCATACAGCGGATTCTGTTTTACATCAAGACGTGGAGAATCAATATGAGCACCAAGAATGTTCATTCCTTTTTCAATTGGTTCAGAACCGATTTCAAAAAGAGCAATTGCCTTATTCATTTTTACTGAATAAACTTTGTCGCCGGCCTTGAGCTTTTCTACAGACTCAATATTTTTGTAGCCGTTTTTTTCTGCCTCGCGAACAATGATTTCAACACATTCGCGTTCAGTCTTTCCGTTGTCTAGAAAAACTTTATATTCATTTAAAAGTTCATTATTTTCCATATTATATATTTTATATAGATTCATTCAAAAATTCAAAGTATTCTTCATATTAAAGTAGATAATCTGAATTTTTTAGTTTAAGATGTTTAGTATGATTCAGAAGAAAAAACGTATTGCACTTTTTATCGATTATGTGGAATCAGAATATGCCCAGCGTCTCATAGAAGGAGCGGGTGATTATCTTTCAAAAAACGACGGTGAACTGATTGTTTTTACTGCAGGAACACTAAACACGCCTGCTTCAGATCATAATTATCAGCGTCTTGCCGTTGCTTCATTAATTACTCCGCAGAATATTGACGGAATCATTTTTATCACCGGACCACAGATTTTAAATGTTTCCTACGATTATCTTGAATCATATCTGAAATCTTTTGCACCGATTCCTGTTGTTTCAGTCGGATGTAAGCTTGGGGATTTTCCATACGTTTCTTCAGACTGCAGGGAAAGCATGACGGAGCTGATTGAGCATCTTATCATCAAACACAATAGAAAAAACATTGCACTGCTGACCGGGAACGTAAACTCAAGGGACATTATTGAACGAACACAAATATACAAAGAAGTTCTTGAAAAACACAATCTTTCATGGAAAGACAAAATAATTAACTGCGAAGAGCTTGTATACGGCCCTGCAATCAATCATCTTGAAAAATATTTTGAAAAAAACACAAAAATCAAATTTGATGCAATAATCTGTTTGAACGATGAAATTGCAACTGCCTGTATTCATTTTTTCTCACAGAAAGGAATTAAAATCCCGGAAAAAGTACTTATTACAGGCTTTGACGACGAAACAAGAGATTCAATCATTTATCCGGCGCTTACTTCAATTAATCAGAATATTTTTAATCAGGGATATGAAGCGGCAAAAATCATTCTTGAAACAATTAACGGAACAAAAAAGCATACACACAAAATTATAAAATCCCATGTTGCATACAGACAATCGTGCGGATGCCTCCCGGAAAATTACAAAATCGGCACATACATGGATTCAAACAGCAAAATCCATAATTCCAAACTGAAGGATATCGGTACTTTTGAAACTTCCAGATGGTTCAACAACAGAAACAGCTTCGTTGCAATCAGCCACATGTATTCAAACCTTCAGTTAAACAAAACCCTCCCTCAATTTTCTAAAATTGCCAATGATTATCTTAAAGGCTTTGGATTAAAAAGAGCCTGCGTAATTCTTTTTGAAACCCCAAAGGAAACTGATAAATTTGAATATTTTATAATGCCCAAAAATGCGTATGTTTACTGTGCCTTTGATACAGAACGAAATGTTGAAACATACTGCAAAAAAAGAAAAATTTCATTCAATCCGAATGAACAACTTATGCCGAAAGAACTGAATGAAAGACTTCACATGGCTCACACCGTAACTCTTTTCAGCGGCTCAAAAATCTTCGGCTACATTCTCTACGAACCTGGTGTTTTCGATTCAGCAGTTTATGAAATTGCTTTTAAAATGCTTTCTGCAGCAATTATCAATTCTTACAACCTGACCCTCGCAAAAGAAGAAGCAATAACCGCAAAATTGATTTCTGTAACGGATGAGCTTACAGGACTTATGAACCGCCGCGGACTTCTGCAGTTTGGAAAAGAAGAAATTGAAAAATGCATAAAAGCTAAAAAAGACGGTCTCATTCTCTTTGGTGATATTGACGGCCTCAAAAAAATCAACGACACCTTCGGTCATGATGCAGGTGACAGAGCGATAAAAGCAGAGGCTGAACTTCTAAAAAGCGTTTTCTGCCACAAGGAAATTGTCGGTCGTCTTGGAGGAGATGAATTTGCAGTAATTGCCCCAAAAATGACACAGGCAAAATATAAATCAGTGCGTCAGGAACTGGATAAACTGTGTGACTTCTACAACAATACCTCAAAAGAATGTTTTACTCTTTCCATAAGTATCGGTTGTGCCGAATTTAATGCAAAAAATAGCGACATAAACAACATTCTCTCGCACGCAGACGAAGAGCTTTACAAGGAAAAACAGAAAAAGCATTCAAAATAAATTTCAGCAGAAAGTTTCCCGCTTAGTTTTTTCTTTGATTTTTTGCAATTTTTTCTATATTATAGAAGAATGAATGTTATTTTGGGTATTTCTGCCGCCGGAAAAATCGGTATAGGCAAGGCTTTTATTCTGCCAGAACAAGAAGAAAGGAAAATTCCATGCCGCAAAATCAGCCAGGAAGAAATTTCGTCTGAATGGAATCGGTTTACGGAAGCAAGACAGGCTGTAATTGAAGAACTCAACAGTCATCTTCAGGACCCTAACAATTCAAAGGAACAAAAGGATCTTCTTGAAACATACCTGCTTATGATTCAGGATCCGGTTTTTACAAAAGAGCTTCAGGATTCATTTGAAAAGCAGAATTACAACATTGAACACATTCTCTTTGAAAAAGTTCAGAACTACGCAGAAATGCTTAGAAACAGCAACAATGATTATCTTGCAGAACGTGCACAGGATATTGAAGATGTGTATGATCAGGTTCTGAATTCACTTTTAAATTACAACACATACGATATTGAACAGGTCCCGGATGGTGCAGTAATTGTTGCCCGCTCAATGAAAACAAGCGATACAGTTATTCTTGGAAAAAAAAAGATTGCCGGTCTTGTGCTTACAGAAGGCGGAAAAGCAAGTCATGTTGCTATTCTTGCAAAAAGCTATGGTATCCCTGCAGTTGTTGGAATCGAGGATATAACTTCACTTGTTCAGCAAGATGATATAGTAATTGTTGACGGTAACATCGGTGAAGTAATCATTCAGCCGGACACTGCAACAATTACAAGCACAAATACAAAAATTCTTGCAGAAGAAAAACAGATTGAAGCCCTCAAGAAATTCAAGGATGTAAAAGCAAGAACTGAAGACGGTACTGAATTTGAAATCTATGCAAATATCGGAACTGTAGAAGAAGCTCAAGCCGCTCTTGAAAATGGTGCAGACGGAATCGGACTTTTCAGAACAGAATTCCTTTTTATGAATGGCGTTAAAAATTTCAAGGGAAAGAAAGTTTCATTCACAGGTACACTCAGCGAAGAAGTACAGTTCCAGGCCTACAAGCAGGTTCTTGAAACGATGCAGGGAAAGCCTGTTACAATCCGCACGCTTGATGCAGGTGGAGACAAGATGATAAATATTCAGGAAGTGCCGAATATGGCAGAGAGAAATCCGCTTATGGGTCTTCGAGCCATCCGCATGTCCCTCTTTTATCCTCAGGTTTTCAGAACACAGCTGAGAGCTTTGTACAGGGCAAGTATTTACGGTGATTTGAAAATTCTTCTTCCGCTCATTACTGATGTTTCGCAGGTTGATACTGCACTCAAAATCATCAAGGGTGTTCAGTTCCAGTTAAGAGATGAAGGCATTCCTTTTAATCCGGATGTGCCTGTCGGTGTAATGATTGAAACTGCAGCCGCTGCCATAACTGCAGACTGTATTGCTCAGCATGCAAAATTCTTTTCAATCGGTACAAACGATTTGACTCAGTACATTCTTGGAGTTGACCGCGAAAATCAGGCTGTTACACCTTTGTACAACGAATTCTCGCTTGCAGTTCTCCGCATGATACGTTCAACAATTTTCAATGCAAACATGGCAAATATTCCGCTTTCAGTTTGTGGTGAAATGGCTGGAAATAAAGAAAGCGCAATTATTCTTGCAGGAATGGGCGTTCGTAAACTGAGTATGGCTCCTTCACAGATTCCGCTGATCAAAGAAACTCTTTCACACTTCTCGATTACGGAACTTGAAAATCTTTCAAAGCGCTCAGTATTCTAAAATTTAATTTCAGGATTAAAGATGAAAAAAACAAAAAAAGCAAAACCAGATTTTTCTAAACCAAAGCCTGTCAAAGAAACTGTTGAAGTTCCATTTGAAGAAAAAACTGAAATTGAAGAAGAAACAAAAGCTGATGAAATAAAAAGCAAAAGAAGCAGCAGAACTCAAAAATTTTTCCCGGACAAGGAATATACAAATCTTCCGCTGATTGTAATTGCTGGTCGTCCAAACGTTGGGAAATCAACTTTGTTCAATGCACTTACTCACACAAAGCGTGCAATCACAGATCCTACTCCAGGCGTTACCCGTGATCCTGTTGAAGGCACCTGCTTTATAAATGATCTTCCTGTTACGCTCATGGATACAGGCGGATACAAGCTGACTCGTGATGTAAAAAGCCGCGAAAGTGAAATGGATGATCTTGTTGTTGAAAAGACAATCCAGATGCTTGAAAAGGCAGACAGAATTCTTTTACTCCTTGATGCAACTGAAATCAACAGTGAAGATGAAGAACTCATTCTGCACCTTAGAAAATATGCTGAAAAAATGATTGTCGCAGTAAACAAAACTGAGGGCGGAAAAAATACTCATCTTGCATACAACTACATGCAGTACGGATTTAAAGACATTCTTTTAATTTCCGCAAGCCACGGTGACAATCTTCCTGAACTCAAAAACAAACTTACTGACGGACTTGATTTTTCAAAAGTTGTTGAAGCAAAAGAAGAAATAAAACCTATCCGCATTGCAATTCTTGGAAAACCAAATACCGGAAAATCAACGCTGAGTAATGCTCTTACACATTCTGAAAGTTCAATTGTAAGTGACTACGCGGGAACTACAAGAGATGTTGTTGAAGGAAGCTTTACTTTCGACGGACACAATATTCAAATTCTTGATACTGCCGGAATCAGACGAAAATCTAAAGTAAAAGAAAACGTTGAATATTATTCTGTTAACCGCGCAATCAAAACTCTTGATGAATGTGATGTTGTTTTCATTATGATTGATGCCGTTGAAGGACTTGCAGAACAGGATAAAAAAATCACTTCACTTGCATTCGAAAGGGGACGTGGTGTAATTTTTGTTCTTAATAAATGGGATCTCATGGAAGACCAGAGTAACAAAGCAATCCGTGCAACAAAAGATTGGATTCAGACAATGTTCGGTCAGATGAACTGGGCTCCAATCGTTACAATCAGCGCAAAAAATCATGACGGAATTCGTGGGCTGATGATGACAACGCTGCAGATTTATGAACAGCTTACTCGTAAAATTGATACAGCTTCCCTAAATATGGCACTTAAAGACTGGCTCTTTAAATATCCGCCTCCAGCAACAAAAGCAATTCATTTTAAAATCCGCTATATGACTCAGACAAGCGTAAATCCGGTGAACTTTTTAATTTTTGCAACACGCCCTGATAATGTTCCGCTGACATATGTTTCATATTTGAAAAACAGAATCCGCGAAGATTTAGGCTTTGATCAGATCCCGGTTCAGATTGAAATGAAAGCAAGCCGAACCGACTGGAAGCAGAGAGAAGAAAACAAAAAACAGAAATAATGTACAGCATCGGACAAGTTGAAAAAATTACAGGTGTAAAAGCTCATATTCTGCGTTACTGGGAAGAACAGATTCCTTCTTTCAAGCCAAAAAAAGATCTTGGAGGAAGGCGAGAATATTCTGCACGGGACGTTGAAATCGTGATGCGGCTGAAATATTTAATTTACGAAAAAAAATTTACGCTTGATGGGGCGAGAAAACAAATTGTACAGGATGCATGCAGTGAAAAAATGTCGAGCGATACTGTAATGGCAATTCGTGAAGCAAAAGCTCAGCTTACAGATTTATTCTTCGCACTTACAGAGAGAAAAAAATGATTCAAAACAAAAATCCAAAATCAGAAGGCAGAAAAGATACTCACGAAAAAAAAACTGTTAAGACTGAACTGAAAATTTCAGAGCGAACTTCTCTTTTTAATCCCGCACTTATTCCTGAAGACGCAAAAAAAATCATTCAGGAATTTGAAACAGTTGTTTCATCAACTCATCCGCTCAATTCAAAACAGCGTGCACTTTTAAGCGAACAGATCAGACAGTTGAGTCATAATCTTACTGATGAAAGAGGAAGCCGTCGTGTCGGTTACATGAATCAGACAACAGCACTTTCCGCTTACGTTCACTATTTTTTGTGGTGGAATCTTGTGCGTCTTGTAAGATTGTTTTCAAATATGAGTGCTGAGTTTTTTAATCTTGATGATGGTTCTGTTTGTGTTGATCTAGGCTGCGGACCGCTTACTGTTGTTACTGCACTTTTTTTAGCACGCCCCGAACTTCGCAATAAAAAGCTGACCTGGTACTGCATAGACATTTCACAGCAGGCAAGTGCTTTTGGTGAAGATATTTTTCTTTCGGTTTGTGCAAGATTAAAAGCCGGTCAATGGAAAATTATACGCGTAAAAGGTGAAGCAGGTACAAAAATAAAAGAAAAAGCAGACCTTGTTACAAGCGCAAATATTTTCAACGAGATGAATGATAAACCTGGAGTTCCGCCTGATTTTCTTGCAAAAAATTATACGGAAAAAATTTATTCCTACATCGATCCTAAAAATCCAAAAGCAAAAATTATTACAATCGAACCTGGAGATCCAAAATCAGCACGACTCGTAAGCCTGATGAGAGACTCTTACATTCGAAAAGGATATATCCCAGCTGCTCCTTGCTGTCACTGCGAAAATTGCCCGATGAACGGACAGAATGCAAAAAAAGGCGGAAAATGGTGCAACTTCGCATTCAGCACGGAAGATGTTCCTTCTGCACTCAAACGGCTGAGTGAAAAAGCAGATCTTCCAAAAGACAGAGCGGTATTGTGTTTTGTTGCTGTTGAAAAAAAAGAAACCGCTGCAGAGAAAACTAAAGAAACTGAAAAGGCTGAAGAAAAATTTTCTTTCAGAATTACAAGTGATCCTCTAAGACTCCCGGGCCACAGAACAGGATATTACGCCTGCTCAAAAGAAGGATTGCTTCTTGTTGTTACAGATAAAAAAGTCTTCTCCGGAGAATGTTTCACACTCGCATCAAAACCAAAAAAAATGCTCACAGACCAAAAGTCCGGAGCATTAATGTTTTCATTGAATTAATAAAATATCAAGCGATGATAATCGCGGTTTCAGAGACTCGTTTTCAGTCGGAAGTCTACTGTATAAATTCCAACGCACTATCCGCCGCAATCTTTCCGTAAACGCAGATATCTGCAACGGCATTTCCGCCAAGTCTGTTTCCTCCGTGAATACCGCCCGTTACTTCACCGGCAGCATAAAGTCCAGGAACAGGTCTTCCGTTTACATCAAGAACTTCTGCTTTTTTGTTGATTACAATTCCACCCATCGTGTGATGAATGGCAGGTGCAACTTCAACTGCAAAATACGGACCTTCACTCAAAGCCCTAGGCATTTCACTTCCTTTTCTTCCAAAATCACCATCATTTCCTGAAGCAACAAATCCATTATAACGCTTTATTGTCTCAACAAGAGCTTCCGAAGGAATTCCAAGTTTTTTTGCAAGTTCTTCTGGAGTTTCTCCTTCTGTAAGAAGTCCCTGCTTTACGTAGCCTTCTATTGCCTTTAAGGATTTTCTAACGCTTGTATCAAAAACAAGATATGCAGTTCCACCAGTCTGTGAAAGAACAGCTGCACTCATCACATCGCGGGTTGCCATTTCACTTCCGAAGCGCTTGCCTTCACGGTTAATCATAATTGCACCATTTCCGCGAACTGCCTCAGTAATCATCATGCCGTTTGAAGGAACAACAGTCGGATGTGTCTGAATCTGATCCATCTGTGTAAGACCGGCATTGAATTTTTCAATCCATGCAAAAGCATCTCCGGTTGCACCCTTATGATTTGTAGTTCCAAAGCCCTTAAGATCACTCTTGTATTTTACAACCATATCAGGATTTGCCCCAAAACCACCTGTTGCAATAATTACAGCTTTTGCAGAAATTGTATATTTTTTTCCATTTTTTTCTACAATTACACCAGCTGCTCTTCCGTCTTTTTTTATAATATCAACAACCTTTGAACTTTTTCTAAGATCAACTCCGGCATTCACTGCAGCTTTTTCAAGAACAGGAACCATATGTGCTCCAACTGCAGCACCTCCCTGTGGACGATGAGTGCGTGAATTTGTTGAACCTGCCATCTTACCAACATCAGACAAATCAACACCAACGGAAATAAGCCAGTCAACAGTTTCGGGAGCTTCTTCAACCATATTTCGCACAAGCTCCGGATTATTAAGATTGTAACCGCCCTTCATTGTGTCCTTGTAAAACTGATCCTTACTGTCTGCAATTCCAAGCTTTTTCTGAACTGAAGTTTCAGCCGCATTTAATCCGCCTGTTGCAGAAATAGTGTTTCCACCGACAGTTCCCTGTTTTTCAAGAAGAATTACTTTTGCTCCACCTTGAGACGCTTTTATAGAAGCAGAAAGACCTGCACCTCCCGCACCGATTACAACAATGTCGCAGGAAGTATCTTTAACATCTTCCGCAGAATTATTTTTTCCTGATGCAGAATCAAGAGCATTTCTTACAGCTTCAAAAGTTGCCTTTGAAGAAATTGTAGCACCACTTACAGCATCAAAAGAACTCATCGTTCCTTTAGAAACAGCCTGATCAAGAACATTTCGAATTGCAGGTTTTGCAAAATCTGTTTCTTTTTCACTGATTATATCAGCAGCAACAATTTTCTGATCTTTGACTGTGATTGAAATTTCAATCGGTCCGTTTCTACCGTTACCGCTTCCGTTCCAGACGCCGTCCGCATATGAAACAGCATTATCTTCATGTGAATTGATTACAAATAGAGCGATAAAAGACGCAACGGCAAAAGCAGAAAGCGCACAAATAAATCGATTTTTTCCTTTCATTAAATCCTCCTAAATTTAATTTCATAAAGTAAAATTCACATAAATCAACGCAGTCGAAAATCCATGCCCGAAAAAAAGGCTTCCTCCCTTCGGTCGTGCAGAATTTTTTTCGAGCCTGGCTTCCCGCTTGTATTGATTAATAAATCTTCCCTAAAAAATCAACATTAGTACTTTTAATTATAAAATCAATTTAAAAAATAAAAAACCGCCAGATTGATTTCTGACGGTTTTAAATCAACTTATTTTTCTTCTTCTTTATAAAGTTCTGCAAGAAGTGCTTTGTGAACTTCCGCAACCTTGTATCTCATCATTTCCTGTTTTGCACTCAATTCAACGCCAACTTCAAACGGCTTTGTAAATATACCGATTTTGTTGATTCGCTCATATGACTTAAATCCATTTCTTGGACAAATCATTTCAAACACTTCTTTTTCAAGGAGTTTTTTAATCGCTTCAACTTTTGTAAGCTCTTCATAAGAATTGTAGATTATATTATTTTCTTTTGCATAAGTTTCAATCGAATCCTGATCTGGAAGAACCAGTGCAACAAGATACTTCTGATCCTTACCTTTATCATCTGTTCCAAATACTACAGAAGTAGAAATATATCTTGATTCATTAATCTTAGCTTCAATCGGAAGCGGCTCAATATTTTCTCCACCCTGAAGAACGATTGTATCCTTCTTGCGGCCCCTCAGCTGGATTTCATTATTTACAGTGAGAATTGCAATATCTCCTGTATCAAACCAGCCGTCAACAGTCATAACTTTTTCAGTAAGATCCGGTCTTTTGTAATATCCCTGCATTACACAACCGCCCTTAATCTGAAGACTTCCTTTTTTACATGTTCCAAGAATGATTCCGTCATCATCAACAACTCTGGCCTGGATTCCGCGGAAAGCAGTACCAACATTACCAAAAATCGGATCGCAAATTGGACGAACACATATAATTGGAGAAGTTTCTGTTAAACCATAACCCTCAACAATTTTGATTCCAACTGCCCAGAAAAACTCATCAACATTTTCAGGGAATGCACCGCCGCCAGAAATTCCCGCACGGAAATTTTTTCCTACCATCGCACGAATCTTTCTGAAAACAAGAAGGCTTCCAAGCAGCTTAAGCGGATACATCAAAAGCCATGGCCACACAAGAACCGGCCACCAGAATCCAAGATAATCATTTCCGAATCTTGAAGTCTTTCTGCGAAGTTTTCTGTCGATTCTGCACCAGATAAGAGCAACGTTTGTAAAGAAAGTGAACATCAGCAGAGGAATTCCACCGGCCTTTCTCATTTTGCGCCAGATTCCGTCATAAACTGCAGTCCATACTCGTGGAACAGCAGGAAGAAGAACAGGATTAAGTTTCTGGAGGTCCTGAAGAAGAACAGCTCCAACCGGCTTACTGTAACAAAGTGTTGCACCCTGTGAAAGAATAACGTATTCAACCGCACGCTGAAATGCATGCCATACAGGAAGAACAAGAACTGCTCTTTCACCAGGATTAAGAAAAATGCGTTCAACAACTTCATCGAGCTGACACATGATATTTCCGTGAGTAAGCATTACGCCCTTTGGAGTTCCGGTTGTACCTGAAGTAAAAATGATTGTACAAAGATCGTCTTTCTTTCCCTTTTCAAGTTCCTGTTCAACAGCATCCGGATGCAGCTTACGCCATTCATGACCTTTAGCAACAAGCTCATCAAATTTATAAGAATTAACTTTCTGATCTGAAAGAACGCTTTTTGTTTCTTCAGTAATATCATCAAAATAAATTACTGATTCAAGAGTTGGAATGTTCTTTTTGATTCTTGAGATTTTTTTTGCCTGAGCTTCATTTTCTACAACACAAATCTGACATTCAGAAAATGAAAGGATATAAGACAAATCTGCTTCAGTAGCATCACATCCGCGTGGAGTATCAACAGCACCAACTGCAAGAAGCCCGATATCACATTCTTCCCATTCCTTGCGGTTTTCTGAGATAAGAGCAATTCTTTCTCCGCGCTGTACACCCATTTCAAGGAGAGCTCCTGAAAAATCCAGAGCAGACTGATAAAGCTCATGATAATTACGTTCTGCAATTCCACCTTCTGGTGTCTTATAAAGCTGAGCACTTATTTCAGGCCAGTATGAAGCAGCTTTCTTTAAAAGTTTAGGGAGTGTCTCTTCGTGATTAGCAACAGGCATATTCCGTCTCTCCTTTTGTCCTTAAAATGACATTTTCTTTTGATTTGTACAGTTTATAGATAAACAATACAGAATTCAACGAAAATATAAGAATTTAAGAGCAAATTTTAAAGAAAATGTCAGTATTTTACAATTTTAAGTCGTAATTTTTATATCATTAAAAATATCGACCAACAGAAAAGACACGCCTGTTCCGCACGATGCAAGATAAAGAAAAAAGTACCTATTCAATCTAAATTAATACACAGAATATTTTCGTCCCGACCTTTTGCTTACGATTATTTCTTTTGCAATTCATAAGACTAAGATTTCTATTTTCCCTCTATAATAAAAAGGTTCCCCTTCAAATCAAATAATTAACAAATAAATCTTTTACCAGACAAAGAATAAACTCATGACAGAAAAATAAAAATGAGATAAACTGACTCTTATGGATAATGATTCAATTAAAAATCTTCTCCTGGATATTCAGGAATCAGAACTGGAATTCTCTGTTACAATGACAGGAAAAGAAAGTACACGCGTAAACGGTCTTTATAAGCCTGACACAAGAGAAATCCTTCTTCACAATAAAAATTTTAAAACAGACAACGAATTGATTTATACTGCAATTCACGAATATACACATCACCTCATAAATGAAGAACAAATTCAAGCAACCGGTGGCAAACTTCCGCCAAGTCAGTCAAAAAGCCACACAAATTACTTCTGGGCAAAGTTTCATTCACTTCTGGCAGTTGCTGAAGAAAAAGGCTACTACAAGCTAGATCTTTCACTTTCACCAGAACTTGATGAGCTTACAAAACAGATTCGTGAAAAATACATAGAGCCAAACGGAAAGCTGATGATGGAGCTTGGGAAGGAACTGATAAAGGCTCAGGCTTTATGTGAAAGTGCAAATATCCGCTATGAAGATTACATCGACAGAATTCTCCAGCTTCCAAGAACAACTGTAAAATCAGTAAAAAAAGTAGGTATGTTGCCGGCAGAAGATGCAGCTCTCGGTTTTGAAAATATGAAAATTGTTGCCGGCTGTAAAAAAGTTGATGATAAAGCAAAAGCTGTTGAAGCAATTAAAAGCGGAAAAAGCCCGGACAGCGTTATCGCCATGATGAAAAAAAAAGCAAAAGAAATAGATCCAAAAGAAAGACTGGAAAAAGAACGTGATCGTCTTCAGAAAACGATTAACGAACTTACACACAGACTTGAATTCGTGGAGGAAAGCCTTGCAAACTTCTAGAATTAAAAATACTGCAGCATTAATTTTTGCAGCAATCGGATTTTCAACATTCGCACAGGACAGTTATTTTCCATCAATAAAATCACCGGAAATGCCTGTAATTTCTTCTCCAACTATCGGAAGCGGATTTTACTTTCCGTCTAAAACAACACGACCTGCATTTTCTGAAAAACCTGCAGATCAGAAAAAGAAAACCCAGACTGCTTCAACAGAAACAAAAAAATCAGCTGATGAAAACCAGATAAAAAAAGAACTTATGACTTCTCTGACAGCTGGAGATTTATCTACATTAGACAGCCTCGGTCTCATTAAAAATCTGGGAACTGCAAACGGACTTGGAAATCTTTACTCTTCTAAAACTACAGATGAAACAAAAGAAATTCTTAACAACGTTCTCAAGCAGCTGGAAGAGATTAAGACGAACACAAATCCACCTGTACAGACTTCAAGAAGCGCAATTGCAGCACAAGATTCTTCAAGTAAAATCTTAAGATTCAACGTAAACAACTACGATGTTCTAAGAACCTGTGCAAAAATCTACATTTCTGATGTTCAGCGTGACGGAACTTTCCTTGTAACCGGGGACAGACGATACACTCTTGAAGGCAAATACAGAACAGAAACCTTCCACATGCTTTTTAAAACCTCTCAGGATGCAGGCGGAACAAATTACACAACAGCAACAAGCGTAACTCAGGATTACCTCAACGAATATTCAATTCTTTACCAGCTTGCACAAAGAAGCAATTTGAATGCGGTGAGAACCGGAAACCTTGTTACAATGCGAAGTACAGATGATAATCTTAAACTTGAACTTTTAATTGATCTTGGCTCAAAATAAATAACGATGAACGCAAAATTAGAAGACGGAATTAAAAAACTTAACATAGAACTTTCAAAAGCTCAGATTAACCAGCTTGAATTATATGCAGAAAGTGTTCTTGAATTTAACAAGACTTATAATCTAATGAAAGCTGATTCTGCGGATGAGCTTTTTGTAAACCATGTATTGGATAGCCTTGCCGCAGTTCCTTCTCTTTCTAAAATACTTGAAGCAAAAGATAGAGTGTGGGAAATAGGAGATATTGGTTCAGGCGGTGGATGCCCCGGAATCCCTTTAGCCGTTGCATTCCCGCAGCATAATTTTACGCTTGTTGAAAGAATGGAAAAAAGATGTGCTTTTCTCCAGAGTGCAGTAAAAAAGCTTGATTTAAAAAACGTTAAAATCAACTGCATTCAGGCAAATCTTGTAGAAAAAGAATCCTTCGATCTTGAAGTATTCCGTGCATTCCATCCGTTCGATAAAAAGATTACAAAGCTTCTCCTTGATATGCTGAAAAAAGACGGAATTCTTGCTGCATTCAAAGCCCGTGAAGAAAAAATTACAGCTGAAATGGAAGAAATAAAATTTATGGTCCCTGAGTTTAAAAAAATTAAGCTCACAGTCCCATTTCTAGAAGACCATGAGCGCAATCTTGTAATCATAGAAAAAAATAAAACAAAAGTTAAAGCGTAACCTGCTTAAGCGTTTTTATAAGACCTGTTTTTTCAATAAGATCGATCGGGCGGCCTTCTATATACTTGTGACCTTCCTGTGTAAATGTTCCGGCAGAAAAACAGAATCCGCGGGCTGCTTTAACATCCTGCATGTGAGAATGAAATTCACGAACATAAACTTCACCAGTTGTACCAGTCGTTCTGAAGAATCTGAATAAAGCAACATCTTCCCACTTGGCAGATGAAATTTCTGCAAGAATATCCGTATACAAAACTTCAGTCTCAATATTCTGAAAACGAATCTGGGAATTTCTGTAGAGCGTCGTGATAATTTTTCTACACAAATTTACAAAATCACCTGTTCCAGAAGAAACGTAAACATTCAGGTTGCTGTTCTGACTCAATTCCTGATATCTTCCGATCAAAGCATTTACATCTTTGTAATTATCATTTGTGCTTCTGATTGATTTAAGAACCATGAGGCCCTTTTGAATCTGTGCTTTTTCAAGATAACAGCGTGCAAGATTGTACTGAATATCCATCTTCAGATTCTGTTCAATTTCCGCATGCTTAAGAGCAATCTCAAAATCCTGAATTGCAGCATCTGTATTATTTACTTTTTTATGATACAGACCAGCCTGAAGACATGAACGCGGACCGTAAACAGGATCTGCGCGAAGATGCATAAAAACTTTCAAAGCTTTTTCTGCATGACCTTCCTGTGCCATTGCATCCGACATAAAAAACAGAGCTTCCTTGTTATGCGGATCTTCATCAAGAACTTTTCTAAAACTTGCAAGCGATTCCCTGAACTTTTTTGCATTGTAAAGACTCTTTGCAAGATACATATTGATTCCAGGTGCTTCCGGATTAATCAAAACTGCTTTTTTAAAAAGAGGAACAGCCTTGTCAAAAATATTCGATTTAAAAAGTGCAATACCAAAATTATAGCAGACTTCAAAATCAACAGAGTTAAGCTTATATGCACTTGTATAAAACTGAATTGCCTGCGGATATTTTTCAAGCTTCATGCAGCAGATACCGGCACGAAGAAATGCTTTTACAATATCTACATGACCGTCTTTTACGCCGAGCTTTGAAAGCTTGTCATAAATCGGAAATGCCTTGTCCCAGAGATTACTTGAAAAATAAGTGTCCCCTACAACTTCAAGAGCAGACGCATCGTTTGGATCCCTTGCAAGCTTTTTCTGTGCTTCCTTAAGGGCAGCGGTTCGTGCTTTTCCTGCGTTCTTCGGATTTACTTTTTTTGTCTTTTTACTGCCACCCATAAAAAGAGTCATGAGGGCAAATAAAGAAGCCATAACGACAAATGCTATCAAAAATGACATAACTAAACTCTTCCTTAATTATTTCTTCAAGGATTCTACAAATTCTGCAATGCGCTCAAGGGCAATTTTAATTTTATCTACAGCCGTTGCATAACAGCAGCGGATATGTCCTTCTCCACCTTTACCAAACACGCTTCCAGGAACAACAGCAACATTGTATTTCTGGAAAAGCTGAGTTGCAAATTCTTCACTTGTAAGCCCAGTGCTTGAAATATCCGGGAACATGTAGAATGCGCCGGTTGGTTCCGGAACAGGAAGCCCCATTTCCTGGAACGAGCGGTACATAAGGTTGCGTCGCTCCTGATAACTGATACGCATTTTTTCTACTTCTTCCCATGCGTTTCTCAAGCCCTCTGCTGCTGCGTACTGACTGAAAATCGGAGCACAAATTGTGTTATATCCGTGGAGCTTTACAATCTGAACAAGAAGATCAGAAGGAGCTGCAATATAACCGATGCGCCATCCAGTCATAGCAAAAGATTTTGAAAATCCGTTGAGAATAATTGTATAATCTTTCATTCCAGGGAAAGAGCCGATTGAAACATGTTCACTTCCGTCATAAGCAAGCTCACAGTAAATTTCATCGCTTATAACCCAGATTTTATGCTTTTTACAAACTTCTGCAATTTTTGCAAGTTCTTCGCGCGGAATCATTGTTCCTGTAGGATTGTTCGGTGAGCAGATCATCAAAGCTTTTGTTTTTGAAGTACATGCAGCTTCAATCTGTTCTGCAGAAGGATAATAACCGTTTACGCTTGAATCAATTGTGATTACATTTGCCTTTGTAAGTTCAGCAAGCGGCGTATAATTTACGTAACAAGGCTGACTTACAATAATTTCATCTCCAGGATTAAGAATTGCACGAAGAACTGCATCAACACCTTCAGAAGCACCAACAGTAATAAGTATTTCCTTTTCAGGATTATAATCCATGTTGTAACGCTTCATGTATTTTGCAATTTCTTCACGAAGTTCAATCAATCCCCAGTTTGAAGTATATGAAGTATGCCCTTTTTCAAGATGATAAAATGCTTCTTCCCTCATGCACCATGGTGTAGGAAAATCAGGTTCTCCAACACTGAGCGAAATTACATCATCATGCCCGATAAGCATCTCAAAAAATTTACGGATTCCACTTGGAGGAATATCCATAACGCTTTTACTGAATCTATCTTCTCTTGTATTCATTTTTATTTATTCCTTATGATGAGAATGCTTCACGACTGTCTCTGTCATCATCAACATAAACAATGTCATTCTCTTTGTATGTCTTTAAGATAAAATGTGTACGTGTTCCGTGTACGCCCTGCAGAGTTGAAAGCTTACGCGCCACAAAATTCGCCACTTCCTGCAGGCTGTTACCTTCAAGAATAACCTTAAGATCATACCCGTCCGCACTCATAAGATACAATGATTTTACCTGAGGAAATCTGTATATTCTGTCTGCGATTCCGTCAAAACCATGCTCTCGTTCCGGCTGAACCTGAATATCAACCTCAGCACGAACCTTGTTTTTCGCTTCTTCATCTTTTTCCGGATTAATAATTGTCGCGTACTTCATGATTACGCCATCTTTTTCAAGGCCAGCGATGATTTCTTTTACTTCATCCTCTGTCTTTTTAGTCATAGCTGAAATATCTTTAATTGAAATACGTGCGTTATCCCGCAAAAGATTAAGAATTTCTTCTGAGATTGTCATTTTTTTCCTCACAATTTTATTGTAAATTTTCGGCAAATTTACGCTGTTACTTAAGTATATAGAAAATAAGTAAGAAATTCAAAAGGCACTGAAATCTGTAAATCCTACTTTATACTAAATATGTGGAGATTATACGATTGAACATTAAGATAGTTGAAGATGACGAAAACACATTTTTATTACTCGCATTATCTCAGTTGGTTTGTTGACTCTTGGGATTTTTAATAAACGAAGGAACTGAAGGCTTCGGGATTTTATGGGTTGTTCTTTATCCGCTTCTGTTTCTTTATCTACTTTCTTTTATTCCCTACACATTTGTCTGTTTAAGCTGCACTTTGATAATCAGTGTTGCAGATGCTTATGATGCAATGACGTCAAACAGAAGCTACCGCCCGCTTATGACACAGGAAGCTGCCCATAGTCAGATTAAAAATGGCATCGGAACTCAATTCGCAAAAATTCCGGCAGAATGTATGCTCTCTATAATCGACAAAGACAAGGATTTTAAGCTCCACGAATAATTTCATAAAACTTAAAATCCTTGCCTGTTAAATAATATTAATGGTTCCAGTCACGTTGAGCAGTCCAAAACCTGCCCAACACTCCTTCGCGTCAATTTTATTAAATCTATAACAAATTTTCAGAACTTGTATTATTCAAACACAAGCTCGCCGTTTTTTACGTCAGCTGTAATTTTACTGTCCTCGCTGAATTTTCCTTCAAGGAGCAGACGCGAAAGTGTATTTTCCACGTAATTCTGTACGGCTCTTTTTACAGGTCGTGCACCAAACGCAGGATCGTAGCCTTTTTCGCAGATAAAATCCAAAGCAGCCGGTGTAAAATCCAGCGTAATACGCTTATGCTCAAGTCGCTGTTTTACACGTTCAATCTGAAGGGAAACAATGCCGGCGATATTTTCTTTTCCAAGTTTGTTGAACATTACCGTCTCATCAATTCGGTTAAGGAACTCAGGGCGGAATGTCTGCTTTAAAAGAGTATCGATTTTATCTTTTACAGAATCAGCATTTCCTGCAGCCTCAAGAATCAAATCACTTCCAAGATTGCTTGTCATGATGATGATTGTATTTTTAAAATCTACAACACGTCCCTGACCATCAGTAAGTCTTCCGTCATCAAGAACCTGAAGAAGTACATTAAATACATCCGGGTGAGCTTTTTCAATTTCATCAAGAAGAACAACGCTGTATGGTTTTCTTCTGACTGCTTCAGTAAGCTGACCGCCTTCATCATAACCAACGTATCCTGGAGGAGCTCCAATTAAACGAGTGACGCTAAATTTTTCCATGTACTCGCTCATATCAATTCGTGTCATGGATTTTTCATCATTAAACAAAAAGTCTGCGAGAGTTTTTGCAAGCTCTGTTTTTCCTACTCCAGTTGGACCAATGAACAGGAAGCTTCCCAAAGGTTTATTCGGATCACTCAAGCCGGCGCGGTTTCTTCGGATTGCATCACTTACAACACGAACTGCTTCATCCTGACCGACAACTCTCTTATGCAGATGATCTTCCAGCTGAAGATATTTCTGCTTTTCACTGCTCATCATTTTTGCAACAGGAATTCCAGTCCAGCTTGAAACTACACGTGCAATATCTTCTTCTGTAACTTCACGACGCAAAAGTGACTGACGCTCAGTTCCTTCTGTTTCAGCCTTTTCCTTAAGCTGATTTTCTGCGGCAATTTTCTTTTCAAGTTCAGGAATGATTGAATATTTAAGCTCAGCAGCTTTTTCAAGATTTCCTTCACGCGTAAAATTCTCAAGGTTAAATTTTGCTTTTTCAAGTTCCTCTTTAGTTTTTCGGCTTCCTTCAATAACAGTTTTTTCATTCTGCCACTGAAGCTTCATCGCATCTCGTTCACTGCTGATTTCCGCAAGCTCTTTTTCAAGCTTTTCCAGTCGCTCAAGACTTGCTTTATCTTCCTCTTTTTTAAGTGACTGACGCTCAATTTCAAGCTGCATGATTTTTCGCTCAAGCTTATCAAGTTCAACAGGCTGACTTTCAATTTCCATTTTAAGACGGCTTGCTGCTTCATCAACAAGATCAATTGCTTTATCTGGCAAAAATCGATTTGTGATATAACGATTTGAAAGAACTACAGCTTCAACAAGTGCTTCATCATTAATTTTTACACCGTGATGAATTTCATACCTGTCACGAAGTCCACGGAGAATTGCAATTGTATCTTCTACACTCGGCTCAACGCAAAGAACCTGCTGAAATCTTCGCTCAAGGGCTGCATCTTTTTCAATGTACTTTCTGTATTCATTTAAAGTTGTTGCACCGATTACATGCATATTTCCGCGAGCAAGAGCCGGCTTAAGTAAATTTCCGGCATCCATACTTCCTTCACTTGCACCTGCACCAACAATTGTATGAAGCTCATCAATGAAAAGAATTATGCGGCCTTCACTTTCTGTAACTTCTTTTATTACGCCCTTAAGACGCTCTTCAAATTCACCGCGGAATTTTGCACCGGCTACAAGAGAACCCATATCTAGAGAAAGAAGCCTTTTGTTTTTTAAACTTTCAGGAACATCTCCACCTGCAATTCGTCTTGCAAGTCCTTCTACAACAGCAGTCTTTCCAACACCAGGCTCACCAATCAAAACAGGATTATTTTTTGTTCGTCGGCTAAGAACCTGCATTACACGACGGATTTCTTCATCACGCCCGATTACAGGATCAATTTTATCAAGACGAGCTCGTGCCGTAAGATCAATGCAGTATTTTTCAAGAGCCTGCATCTGGCTTTCTGGATCATTTGTGTCGATTGTAGAATTTCCGCGGACTGCTTTTAAAGATTCAAGAATTGCTTTTCTGTCAGCACCCATTGATTTTAAAAGTTCACCGGTTGAATCATCCTGCGCACTCATCGCAAGAAACAAATGCTCACACGAAAGAAATTTATCTTTAAGAGATGCCATTTCATCTTCAGCTTTCGCAAGAACTTTTTGTGCTGACTGTGAAAGTGAAAGTTGAGAAGCACCATGTACAACAGGATATTTTGAAAGAAGTTCTTCAACTCGTGAAATAAGAAGAGGAATCTGAACACCGATTCGTTCAACAAGCGGAGGAATTATTCCGTCTTTCTGATTTAAAAATGCATAAAGAAGATGCTCTGTTCCGATCTCACTGTGATCTTTTTTCTGTGCAAGAGTATTAGCGTCTTGAAGAGCTTCCTGCAGCTTGATTGTCATCTGATCAAAATTCATTTTTAGTACCTCTTATTATAGAGATACTAAATCTTTATTCTGAATGCAAATTTTGATCAGCTGAAAAAATTAGATGCAGCCTTTTGTGCTTGGAATTTCTCCGTTTCTTCTCGGATCGATTT
>AUXO018449715.1_pt1 | contig 20893 bp, 20 predicted proteins | sample 768731 | NCBI WGS metagenome assembly AUXO01 (sample SAMN02715735, study PRJNA202380) | gut metagenome | biome: sheep rumen | host: Ovis aries | place: New Zealand: Palmerston North
AAACTAATCTACGAAGACTTCAAAGGAATTAAAGATGGATTCGTAACTGCTGGAGTTAATTACGACATCTATATCTCTGCTAATGTAAAACCATTCGCAGTAGATGGTGATGAAGACTTCAATGTATATCCAACTTATGCTTTCAGAGATGGTGCTTACGGAGTTTGAACATTACAAAATCTTCAAACTTTCTACAAACCATTCTGAGCTGCTGGAACTGAAGACCCATTGAATCAGAGAGCTACAGTAGGATGGAAATGTATGTACGGTGCTGCTGTATTGAACGACTTATTCATCGTAAGAATCGAATCAAGAGCTGGTACTGACTACGCATGGCAAGAAAACTTAGATTAGTTAGTTTGCTTATATATATTGGGAAGGGTAAAACTTTCCCAATAGAATAATCAGACTTATATTTATCTCTTAAATAAGTAAGTATGGGAACAATAGCAGAAATGTACGACAATCGATGCACAGAAGAAATAAGATGAGATACGCAAGTAAACAAGAAAGTACGATTAGCATGGTTTAATAAATGAATGTTACTATTCCAGAAGATGATACTGGAATATGTTTCATGAAAACAATCAACTAGTGTCACTTTTGCAGACATAAAAAAGGGAGTAGATGAATATCCACTTCCTTCTTTTGATGCTGACGACCATATAGAAGACTTCTATTCAATAGTACAGCTAAGAGTGGCTTATGCTACAGATAAAAACTGACTACCATTGTATAGAGTATGTAAACCTATGGAGTTCTGAGATTATAACATCAGACCATTAAAGAACTATCCAGAAACATGAGATGTCAAGATACAAGGGGGTAGACAATATGGTTGACCTATGATATGGGGTAGAATATCAAGGAGAAATCCTAGATACATATTTGTGCCTAAATATGAAGACTGAGTGTATAAGAGCTATATTAAGATATTCCCAACACCTACTGCAGATGTAGATAGATGATTAACACTAGCTTATAATTTCGTACAGCAACCAGTTAAGTATGAAGAGGCATTCCCTAATAGCTGAACATCAATGGATATTGCTAAACTAAACCTACCATGGTATTTCCTAGATGCTATTGATGACTATATGACATTCAGACTATATCAAGCAGAGAATCCAGAGTTGGCAACATACTACAAGCAACAATTTGAGAGTACACTACATGATAATATTTACTGACTAAACAAGGATAAGAGACCAATAGATGAATGATTTGCAGATTTAAGATACTTTTATCATTACTAGAAACAGATAATGGCAGTAGGAGAAAAGAGAAATACAAATCAGATTTCACAAGTTAGTTGGACAGACTGAACAGCAATGGATGTCTATTACTGAATGGAACATAGTTTCCAATACAGTAGGAATATCAACTGTGATGATGAATTACACTGAATAAAGTTATCTACAGCACAACACTTCACTAGTTCATATAAGAAATGTCACTTACTTAGTCTAGGAATAAATGGAGTAATGGCATTACCTGTAGACACTAACAAACAATGAGACGATGTAGTATTAAAGAGATTCCAATATAACTGAGCTAATGCTAGTAGTCCACATACTCCATCTTCATGGGAAGAGTTCGACTCACAAGCATGAACATCTTACTCTCATAACTACGATGCAGTAGAATGAGTAGTTTTCCAAGACAGATATTGGTTTGGTAGCAATAGAACAAGTGCAGTAGATAATAAGTATTACGGTTATTTAACTAGTGTACCTTTAGATGGAACTAATAGCTCTCATGGTAGTGCTAATCAGAAAATATATTTGCCACATGACCATCCAGAATCTTCTGATGAGAGTATAGAAACTCCAAATCCAACATGAGAAGTCATGAGAGGTCAGATTACTGCTGTACTAAACTATAACAATACTAGACTAGTAGTAGCATGCTGACAAGAGATTTGGGTATACTATCCAGAACTAGACCAACAGAATCTAGTAGATTGAATGTACTGAACTACAGGATGGAAAAAGGTACTTACTTATGAGCCATGAGTAGTAATTGTTGGTCTGACTTGTTCTTTTGAATATCTAAAGACATGGTGTGTAGATGAAGGATGGAATACTAAAGTTTACTACTACCAAGGAAACAACAATCTAAGAAATACTTTTGTATACAATTTAGTAGACCTTACAGGAGTAAGAGTGACTAGAGTATATTCTATAAACTGAATAGACTATTATGTCTCTAGTTTAGATGGAACAGATGGATTTGTAAACCTATATAAATTAGTCTGAACCACACCTGTGCAGTTATTCAAACAGAGAGCATGACTAGACCCATTAGACATAAATACTAAAGCACCATATTTTGTATGACCTGTAGGATTAAGTGCAGCTTATTCTATGGGTAAATTCTATATAGCAGATGCTTATGGATTATTCCAATTTACATATGAACCACAGTCATTTGACAGAGGTTACATGAAGTGGTGACTATATAATAATAAGCAAGTATACTGAGTATGTGAGAATCAATGACGGCTATATGTCTCTACATCAGAAGGGTGCTATGCTATGAGAGTATGGGATTCGTGAGTAGATGACTACCAAGAAGACTGAATTCTGATTTCTAGGGAGTTTGAAGGAAAGGAATGATGAACAGTAACCAAAATGCTAGATGAGATTAGATTAAACTACGAGCTTAATCCTAATACTCAGCATAATGGAACAATAGACATCTATGTCTCTCCTAACAATCTATGGAAGGACACAGACCCTACCTCTCCTACTAGTGACAACTGGTATAAAGTAATGCACATCGAACAGATAAACTGAAAGACAAGGACGGAGAAATCCAACTTATTCAACGACTTAAATAGTTGAGAATCAGCTTTTAAGTTTGATTGGCAGACTATCACTTATGCAATAGTTATAACTAGATGAAGCGAGCATAAAGCTACACCAATAGTAAGGCAGATAGACATCAAATACCATACAAAAGACAAAGTTAATAACGTTTATGACATAAATTAACCATGGAACGACTATTAGAAGACTGACAGCATGATTATAGAGCTACTCCATGAGAGTATCCAATCTCAGACAATAATAGACCAGCCACTTATGACCAGTTTATTACTCTGAGGGACACTCTAATCTTTTCTAATAAGTATTATGCAGATAAGGCAGGAAGAAGTCTGATTATAGGAACTAAGTTAGACTGAACTCCTACAGACACAATAGAGATTCGAGAACCTAACTTATCAAGAATGAGCTTTGAGATATGATATGAAGCACATCCTACAGACCCAAACTATCTTAAAGATGAAACACAGTGAACTTATGTAACTAGTGGTAGTAATCAGACTTCTAATCCACTTTCATGTACCATCAATAAGGATTGAAGATACAGAATAGCACATAAGCAACAATTCGTAGATATAGACCCAAGCATTACAAGGATACATTGCTACATAGAGCAGCACCATTGAAATGAGATAATACCTAGAGCAGTATTTGATTGGGAACGAGCAGATGGTGGATTCTTCAACAGAATGACAACCTATGGATATGTAGAGTGTGACCTAAGTAAATGAGATTGGTTAGAATTGAAGATGGAAGACCAGAATGGGAATCACATAGATTCAAGTACATGAAGACTATGACAGTATGCGAATTGGCGAATGGTAGAATATATAGATTTAGCTTATAATAAATAATTACTATGGCAATAGACAAGAAATCAAAAGCATATCAATCGTTGCTAAATAATGGCTATACAGATGACCAGATAATGCAGATGTATAATGAAGCCTCTCAGTGAAAAAACGTATGAGAAACGGTAGGTAGTACCGTTCCACAAAATGCTAAAACTAGTAGTGCAAACGATGGAACGATAAAAGTATGACCACAGAATGCTAATCTTAATTATTATCAATATTGAGATGATAGTAACCCAGCACAGCAATGACAGAAAGGATGAATGAATGAGAAATACACAGGGGAGTGAGTAAGTAACTCATATATTGAGTATAATCCAGACTTAACTGTTGCAGACTTAGACCCTAACTATCTCTATGGAGAAAATGCTAGACAGCAGAACAGGAAGGAAGCATGATATATTGCTAGAAGAAACGATAATATTGCATCAGCTTTATATAATGAATGATTAACTAGTAGAGAAGATGTAGCTAATTTCCTAAGTCAGCAGAATGAGTGGATGAACTCTACAGAAGCTGATAGACTAAACACTATTGAATCAGTATGGAAGAGATTATGACAAATCAAACCAGAAGAAGAGAAACCAGATTTATCTAAAGCTGAGGATATAGTACAAGATACTAGTGGTAAACTCTACGGTAAAGTAACAGCAGAAGAATGAAACCCTAAACAATGAATAGATACATTATCAGATGCTAATAGCGTATTCAAGGCTATGCAAGAAAGTAGAGTTAAATCTCTACAGGATTTTGTTAGCCAAGATGTTAGTAATATAGCTACGTGTGTAGTAGAATGAGCTACATATTGGAGTGAGCAAACTTGGAGAGACGCACAGAAATATTATCCAGAATTTATAGCAGCTGTTAATGAAGAAGTTAAGAAACAGAGATGACAACAGAACGTTACAGCTATTGCTAGTGGATGAGAGATGAACACCGTAGCAGACAAAGTAGATACAAACACTGAATTAACAAGCTATGCTGTAAATAATGCAACTAGTACAACATCAGCCACTCAGCTTTTAAAAGGCATAGATAGTATCTTAGAATCAAATGATACAGCTAAATCTGCACAAGACTTAATGGGTAGTATAGAGAAAGATATGGCTACACTAAAAAACAGACTTAAAAATCTGAGGGCAGAGGCTAATAGTAAATTCAAATGAGATGTACCAGATTATCTAGTTAATGCTTATATGAATAATAAATCACAAGAGATACAGAATCAGCTTTCTATTCTTGAAGATAGATACAATGCAGCATACAATAGATATAAGACAGAAGTTTCAAATGCACAATGGGAGGCAGAGTTCCAATTAAAGAAAGACAGTTTAGCACTAGATGAATATGTAGCAAAGAATGGTTGAACATCTACAACTAGTTGAACATGAAATGCTAAGATGAGAACGGAGAGAAATAATAATCCTACTGCTATGACTACAGATGTAGCAAAGATGTTAGGATGAGAATTAGGAGTGGATTACGAAATATGAGATTCTTTCACTACAGGTAGCTGAACTACATTATATACAGCTAAACTTATTTGAGACCCTGTAGAAACAACAATCAGACTTATAGATAGATGAATAGCAAATGGTATAGACCCATTCTACAGAGCTAACTGACAATGAAGACGGTCTTATATATCTAGTATATGAATAACTAAGGACAAATGGTCTAAGATGACATACGATGAAAAAGCAGAAGTAATCAAAAAGATGCTACAACATGAATGAGGTAGTATGGAGAATATGTTATATTATGTTAATCAGAACCAAGGTAGTGTGGCTTTTGATGAAACATACGCACCAGTCTATGAGAAATACTTGTCATGAGATTATAGTAAAGCATGGTTAGAGGCTCAGACTAAAGCTATGTGAGTAAGCGAAAGGACTTTAGATGCACAAGCTAGAGCATGGAAAGAAGCAGAGGATAAAAAGATGGAAGAAACTTTGAAAAATAAACCAGCTAAATGGAAAAGAAAAGACTGAGAGGAATTTGACTTGTCTGACACTCCTACGTTTGATTCACTCACATACGACCAACAGAATATAGTATACCAATTATTAAATCTGAATAAGAATCCTGCTACAGTTACTAAGAGACAGTATGGAGATGACTTTGAGAAAATATTGTCAGCAGTAAAAGAGATTAACCCTAATTGGAGTGACTCTGATTACTGACAGGCAGATAAGGTTAAGAAAGAGTGGAACACATCTAGTAAGAATGGTTCTAACTCTAGGAACTGAACAGCCATCGCTACTGCTATGGATATATATGATATTGCAGACGAATTTGGTAATTTGAAGTGGAAAGATTGGAACGGAATGCTTAATAAGTTGAGAGATAAATTATCAGATGAAGCATATACTAAATTACTAATCAACCTAGAGGTACTTGCATCAGAATACGCATGAGCCTTGAAAGGTAATAATGCTGCACCTACTGAGCAAGAAATCAACGACAAGAAAGAAATCCTTGCTGCTAATCTATGAGCATGAGCAATGAAAGAGGCTGCAATCCAAGTTGCTAAAACGCTATATAACAAGAATGCAAACGAAGCAGATAACTATTATGCAGCTACATTGACTAAACCACCTTTAATTGTGACTAAGGAAGTAGCAGATTGGATGTATAACACAGCATGAATAAAAGAGTTGCCAAACAAATACCAATATACTGCACCAAAGTGAAGTGAGTGAAATAAACCAGTTCTACCAGATATAAATGTAGACGAATATATAGGTAAAGACATACGGTCTGCAGTAACAGGTAGTTAATTTTACATATAACTAACATAAAAGATGCTAGAAGAAAATCAAAATGTGGGTAAGAGAATCTGACAAGCTGACACTTCAAATCTAAGAAGTTGGGCTAATAGCATGATTGATTTCCAGAACCAAGCCAGAGAACAACAGATGGCTAAGTTCAATATGGAGAGAGAAAACGATGCTAAGAAAGTGTATGCTTCATGACTGGCTACTACTAATCATTGAGTTTCTCAAAAATGCGACAGAGCATTCAAAATATATCTAGTTGCACAAGGAATAAGGGACTATGCGATTAAACCAGAAAATTGATGAGTGGACTACACTAATGTTCCAGACCCAGATTTAGTAAACAAATATAAATCTGCAAATCCAGATAGTGAGAAAGCTATATGGCAGTTTGTACTAGATGACAGTCAGATTTGTGACCCTAATCCTTTATATCAAGAACTATGATTCTATTGAGAACCACAAGTAGAAGAAACTGTTAGTATGGATACAGAAGAAACAGAACCAGACAACTTTATTGATTGGGTAAAAAATGTATGAAAGAGCTTCTTATCTTTCGCAGATACTTGATGAGATTTTGTACGTAATGTAGTACAGGGGGGAATTTGACTGGTAGAATGAGACCAAACACCATGAGCGTTAGAAAACTATGCAGATATGAATTATTGAACAGATTTCTACTCTTTAACTGATGAACAAAAACAAGAGGCTAGAGACGCTATTTCTACAGAAGAATGACTAGACACTTATAAACCAACAGTACAGAGGGCTATATTGAAATGAATGGAAGCATGACTAGATGCTGTAATAACAGTTACAGCACCATGGATGAAAGCTAGTTTTTCTGTATGAGAGAACACCCCATGAATATCAGATTTACTAGAAATATGATGAGTTGTTCTCCAATGATGATGACGATTAGTGAACCACAGCACTCCATTGTATTTCTATAGAAATACTCTGCAGACAGAAGAAGAAAAACAAGAATTTGATGCTTTTGTGGGTACTTTATGATTCATGAAACTCTTTCAAAAAAGAGGGGGGAGAAGCAAAGTGGAGTGATGATGAATAAAGGAAACGTTATTGAAAGAAATAGACCCAGTAACAACGGTCGAAGAATTTAAGAAGAGAATAGTAGACATCCCTAGTGATGCAAAGAAGTTATGAAAAAAAATAGGTAACAAGCTATCTGACCAGTGAGAAATTATTGCCAGAATGAATAAATTAACTCCTAGTGAAAAACTTACTTTTCAAGATAAATTCTGATGAGAAAAGTATTGAGATTTCTTAAATAGAGTAAGTATAATAGAATGAGATGAGTGAGCAATAATGAAATTAAACGCATATAAGTCGTCTTTATTTGACCAGATAACGAATGCTTTAGAAGAAATAAAATGAGAGTACGATGTAAACAACCCACGAATGCAGGAGATGATTAAAGAGAACCTTAGAAATGCCAAAGATGTGATGGAAAGAGACCCAGCTATTATTAACAGATTGTCTGAAATCGCAGATAAGTATTTTAAAGAAGTTAAAAACCCAGATTGAAGCACAAGAATATATTGAAAATTAAACGCATCAGAAATAAAGTTTTTAATGAGATATTTTGCAGAAAAGACTAGATTGTGATTTAATAAAGATACCGAGCCTAAGAAGGTTCAAAGACACGATAACATATATGCACAAGTATTAGATGACATTACTAGAATAGCCGAGGAAAATGGGTATGAAAACATGAGAGAGATGAGTAGAGATATTCAAAAGTCGCATTTCTTAATAAATGCTTTATGAAAAGACTTGGCTAAAAAGTATGGTAAGAGCTGATTAGATGCAACAGATTTATTGGCTTTATATTGAGATTTAGAGAGCTGAGGGCTAAAATTAATAGTTAAAAAACTTATAACAAGTGAATGGGCTAAGAAAAATTATGTTAAAATCCTTAACAAATTAAAATGATTTACCCCAGATGTACAGATTGCTAATTTAGAAAAAATAAGGGAGATAAACAGTAAGAATATGTTTGATAAATGGGTAAAAGAGATAGAGAACGAGTCCAAGACACCTAAATTATGAGAGAACCCACAATATTCTAATAACCCAGTTGATTATACAACTCCTACTAGGGTAACTCCTTCATGAGAATCTGCTCAGTACGGTCAAATATTGGAGACCAAGAAAAACACATGATTAGAAGAAAAATAAGACTTGACTTTATTGAACAAATATCTATATTAAAGATAGATTTAACCCTAACCAAATACAACCATGCTTTGACGAATAATATTTATAGGCTTAGTGATATATGAGGAATATATAAGATAGCATATAAATAAACCATATTATATATCTAAAGAGAAAGGACTGAGCAATCAGTCTTTTTTCTTAATTTCAAAAATGTAGACGCTCTGACTATAGTACACTCAGATTTATATCCTATTGATAACCTATGGAAGTTAAGAGTGTTTATATGGATTTACAGGAGGGGAAGAAGAAAGGGAATGTATGGAAGTTAGAGAGTGAAGCATTCAAAAAACCAATAGAATTAAAAATCTGATTTGAGAGTGCAGAACTAGCAGAGTTCAACAGAAGGTGTGACAATCTAGAGTGAGTATTAGCAACTCATAGAGGAATTATGAATCTACATGCAGATTCTATAAGATGACTAGAGGAATGACTTAAACACTCATGAGAATTGCACCAAGCGTTTAATTGAAACATAGACAAAGTACGAGAGAAATTAGATGAAGAATGGAAAGAGAGAAAAGAGCTACTGAAGGAAGTAGCAACGTTAAAATCAATAGTGGAATTACAGAATTGAACAATTCTCCATCTGCAAGAACAAGTGAAGCTCTTAGAGAAAAAGACAACGAAACAACCTAGTGTTTTCCACGAAAAATGTTTCATTTCTTGAAGGGAATCTGCTGGACTTTGAATGTTCAACTTAAACGATTGAGATTATCTGATGGTTGCCAAGTATGTCGTATGAGAGCATAACGAATATGTGGATAACAAGGACGACATAGTTATTGAGAAAATTCATGTAGAAGGACAGCATTATGTTCCATTCTATAAGCTAGAGTGAGGTACAGAGTTAGATACTCCTACAGCTACTATATATTACGATTTAGTCTTTATACCTATCTAATGTACGTTTACGTAAGTGACAAGTGAAATATAATAATGAAGAGTAATATAAGGCTGACAGGACTATGGAATCAGTATAGGGAATTCAATACAGCTTATACAATGGAAGATAACATTATCTTCGAGTGAGGGAAAGTAATTAAGTATGAGAACTCTAAGCAATATATAGAGGACTCCAATAGATACCATCTAACGCATGAGTTAGAGGAAACAAAAAGAAAAAATGCTGAGCTTACCACTATAGCCAATGCTAAGATGGTGAAAGACCTAGAGTTGGAGGCTAAGTGACAAGAGCCAGACGAATATAATAAAAAACTTTATTTACTAAAGAATATGAAATGATTGCAACGTTCGTGATGACAGGAGAATGGATAGAGCTACCTATAGAAATAGGTATGGAGAAAGCGAAATTATCTGACAGAATTACTAGTGGAGATAAAGTAACAGATAGTTTCTGAGCTTTATTCGATTCTCTATGTATAACAGCAGATGAGGATAACGCAAGTTCTATTCTAGTTTCAGATTACACAGAGGATAATCAAGTGAACGATGGAACTAGAGCAGACTTCATAGAGCTAAATCCTAGTGCAGAGTTACATCTACCTTGGAACAGACAAGTGCAAGCATTAAACAGACCATTTGTTATGTGACAAGCGTGAGATGTCATTAAGGTCGTGGCTAGATAGTCAGACTTTTTTATTACTTATTTATTATAAACATGAACTTAAAAAGACTATGGGACACAGAGAATAAAAAAATCGTATGGGCAGTAAACAAGGACACTAATAAAGAATACCAAGTATGGACTAATGATGATGGAAGTAAACTCTACATCTATGACATAGAGTGGAAAGAGTTAGGTGCTAGCCTAGATGTATGTGAATATTGACCAGTATGGAAAGAGTTAGAGGATGAAACAGTTGGGTATTATTTAACTAACGAACCTACTGACCTTTATAACTGGGACAGTGGAGAGGAAGTAGCATACAGATTCATGAACTGAACTACTGTATTAGAAAGCTGAAAAGTAGATGAATGAGAAACTCCAGAATACACAGGAGATACTCCTACTAAGGAAGCTACAGCACAATACACTTATACATTCAGTGGGTGGAAACCAACAGTAGGACCTATCTATAAGAAAACTGATTTCAAAGCACAATTTGATAGCACAGTAAACGAATACGATATAAGTATCGCACCTAATGATGCAGATTTAGGGACAGTAAGTGAAAGCTCTATAGATAATGTGCCATACGGAACTAAAATCTCAATAGATGAAGAAACTGGTGCATTAGTTATAGGAGAATGAGAAACTGCAACTACAGTTACAGGGACACCTGCAGAATGATATGGATTAGTTAATTGGACAGATGACCTAGGAGAAGCTCTACCTGCAACACTTAGTGGAGATTTAAGCATAGTAGCAGTATTTGAACAGTTAATTTAATTAGTAAACTAAACTACAATGGCAACAAGAGTAGTAGAATGAAAGAAACCTTACACATGAGGGAAAGCTATAAGCATAGATGAGAATAAAGTAATAAGTCTGAATCTAAGAGATGAGAATAATCTGATTATCTATAATGCAGGGGATGATGAAATCTATGTAGACTTACAACTAGATGATGAGATAACACCTACATCAGCTTTTCCTATATGAGTAAATGTAGGAAGAGTGATAGTAGATAACTGATGGGACTTAGCATGAACTATAATCAGTGCTGAAACTACTAGTGGAGATAATATCAAAATCTTCTATGCAGATGAATGAACACTTTGGATAGATAACTGAACAGGAACATTCAAACAGATTTATTTCAAAGCTGATGTAGATGCACTCTTACTAGCTCTAAGAAATTACATAGATTGAGAGTTAGCAAAGAAACAGAACTGAGTATCAAGTGACACAGCACCAAGTAATCCTAGTGAATGAGATTTGTGGTACGATACAACTAACAGTGCTATGAAAGTATGGGACTGAACAGCATGGCAATCAGTAGGAACAGGAGGAGGATGAGATGTATTAGTGTCAAGTCAGCCTAATAATATATTACAAAGCTGAATGAAGATTCGAGCGTGAACAGAATGAGACTATGGAAGTTTAGGAGTATATGATAATAATACAGTTTATCTAACTGTGGCATGAGCAGCTACTCCATGATGGCATCCTTGAGCCAATACTATAGCCTATTATCCATTAGAAACAGATGCTGATGACCAAAGCTGAAATTGAAATGATGCTACAAATAGTTGAGCGACATTTACTACTGTAGATTGAGTAGATTGTGCTTCATTTACGAGTGCTAGTACGAAAATATATCTACCAACATTGTGAACTTTAGCTACTTTGACTGTTTCGGTATGGTTTAAGACTATTAATATTAATCCAAGTTCTATTATATTACAAATAGCCCCATCAACTGACAACAAGGATTTTGTTCTTGGATGTAGTAACTGAACATGAATTCTTAGTAGATATACTTGAGTGGCATATAATATAACAGACTGAGCCGTAAATGATTGAACATGGCACAATATGGTTGGTACATATACATCGTCATGATGAGCTAAGCTTTATGTGGATTGAGTATATATATGAAATGACTCAACTGTGACTACAGTTTCATGAGATTCTGGTTATAGTTTCATATGATGACATCAGAGCGGAGGAAGCTGATTCACTTATATAGGATATATTTCAAATGTAATTTTGGAAGATAAAGAATGGACATCTACAGAAGTTAGTGACTACTACAATGAGACAAAATGAGACTACTGAATAAGTTAATCAGATTTATTTTCTTTTCTTATTAAGTAATGTGAGTATATCTATATCCGAACAATACAGAAACAGAACTAAAGAATGCTTATATATGAATACCATTCCCTACAAGTATAGTTTTAGATAAAAGCTCTATAAGTCTGACTACTATCTGACAGACTGAGCAACTAACAGCAACTCTTACTCCTACACCATGCGACCAATCAATAACATGGAGTTCTGATGACACTACTATAGCAACAGTAAGCACAACAGGATTAGTAACTTGTGTAACTCCATGAACAGCTACAATTACAGCTACTACTGTGAATGGATTGACTGCTACTTGTGGAGTGTCAGCTTGATTCGTACCACCTGCAAGTCCTATAGCATACTACATCCTAGAAACAGATGCTACTGACTCTAGTTGAAATGGAAAGGATGCCTCTTGGGTATGAACTCCTAGTTATACTACAGTATGATGAGAAGCCTCAGCACATTTTGCAGGAAGTGACTACATAAACACGTGAGTAAGTATAGGAAGCTGACCTGTGACTATAGCTTGTATGTATAACCACTCTACTTCTAGTGGTTACCAGACTGTATTCTGAGCTAGGCTCGCTTGGGATGGTGGAAGCTACCCATATATATGAGCGTTATTTTACAATAATGGTATATTCTTCAAAGCAGGTTATTATTCTGAGAGTGAATGGTCTGCGCCAACTGTACCTACATGAGAGTGGCACTTCTGTGCAGTAAGAATAGATTGAAGCCGAAATATAAAAATGGACAGGGACACATCTCAGGTAACAGCAACTACAACATCATATACAATCAACGAGTCAATCAATATATGAGCGTGAGTATGAAACAAATTCTATGGAAACGTAAAGCAGCTAGCAATATGGGACAAATCTCTGACAGATGCTGAGTTAGAGGAATATAGAGTATGAATAATGGGAAGCTAATTTATTTCTTTTTCTTTCTAGTTATGGGTTACAAGTTAACATGAGTATACATACGACCAAATGGGACGGAACAGAAAATCCGACCTAAAGGACGGACTCCATGAGTGAATACTATGCTATATTTACCAATGGAAACAGATTTATTAGACCATAGCTGAAATTCTTTAACTGTAAATAACTTATGAAGTGTGTCATTGGTAAGTACATGAACATGAGCATCAGTACCTGTAGCACAATTTAATAGCACAAGCACAGAGCTAACATTCCCTTACCAATGAGATATAAATAATGCGTGGACTATAAGTTTTTGGGAGAATATAGCTAATCAGAATACTAATGCACAGTTTATAACTGCATGAAGTTGGTCATATCATAGTTTATTCCAAATTTGATATACTGATAATCCAACAAGATGATTAACTCTTAGTAATTATTGAGAGGATGTAAATCTAGGTTCTTATACAGGTAGAGATGGGAGCTGGCATTTAATCACAGCTACATATAGTGGAGTTGCATGACAGACAAATAATGTAAAAGTATATATAGATGACTCTCTAGCAATGCAATGAACTATGCAATGATGGAATTGGAATACTAATACTTTCATGGTAGGAAACTATAATCAAGAATCAAATTTGTGATGATTCCTTTCAAAATTCATAGTAGAAACAGCAGAGCGAACAGCACAAGAGGTAGCAGACTACTTTGATGCTACAAAATCACTTTACTGAATTAGCTAATCAGATTTATTTACTAACTTAACATACCGATGCCTTGTAGAAAATGATGAAAAAGAAAATAAGAAGTCTGAATGACTTCTTTAGAATGTTATTTAATTCTATTTATAAAATACTAATGGCAACAAGAATAAAAGACTGAATGATACCATACACATGATGACAGTGAATAGAGATTACTAACAATCACGTTATCAATGTATTACTCAGAAAATTCAACAACCTAATCCAAGTAAATGGAGATAGGGAACTATATGTAGACTTACAGCTACCAGAATGAATCCAGCCAGATGATGATTTCCCTGTGTGAGTTACTACTGGTAAAATCCTAGCAGAAGACTGATGGACACAAAGCTGAATAATTCTGAATTGGAAGACTACATCATGAGATTATATCAGATTTATCTATGCTAATGACTGAAAACTATACTACGACCCATGAACATGAGTATGGATAGAATTCTGAACATGATGAGGATGAGTACAGATAAATGTAGCTACTGCATCTACTCTCTGAATAATCAAATTAGGTACAGATACTAAGCAGACAATAGTAGCAGAACTTCCATCAACAGAAGCATGAAGAACATATCCAGTACAGCTTAACGCAGATAATCAAGCTGTAGTGAATATTCCATGGACTGATACAACATACACAGCAGGAACTAATGTCTCTATAGACCAAAATAATGAAATAAGTGTTACTCTTCCAAACGTACTAGTTTATAAAGGAACAGTGAATTCTCTATCAGATTTGCCTGCTAGTTGAACAGTATGAGATACATACTTCGTAGAATGAGAAGACTGAATGTACTCATGGGACTGAACACAATGGAGTTATGTATGATGAACATGAATAGATACTAGTAACTTCTTCGATAAGACCGTAGATACATCAGATGATATAACACAAGGAACTACAAACCTATTCGTTACTCAGCAAGAGAAGAACACTTGGAATGGGAAACAAGACCCAATCTCTGCATGAGATGGGATAGATATAACTAATAATGTAGTTTCAAATACGCTACCATTTGACCCAGATAATGCAGGTAGTCTTGGACAGTTTTTGAAAAAGACAAACGATGGATACGCTTGGGCTGATATTCCATGATGATGAGGTGGATGAGGTTCTAGTTACACTGCAGGAGATGGTATCGATATAACAAATAACGTTATATCTAATACAGCAATGTTTAATCCTCTTAACCAAGGTAGAACAGGACAAGTATTAAAGAAATCTGGTACTAATACATACTATTGGGCTGATGAAAGCTGAGGTGGTGGATGAGATTCTAATGTAAAGCTATTCTCATTGGAGTCTAGGGATGATACAGCAACAGCACAGGAAGTATTAGATTGGGTATTAGACTGAAATATGCCAATCATCAAATTAAATAACTGAGTAGAGGATGTATACTATTGTCTAGCTCACAACAGCGTATGATTAGGTGCAGGTATACTAGAATTTGATGTATATATGTGACCATGACAATGAGCGTCTGGACAATACACATACCAAGTGCATGAAAGCGTTAATATAGCATATACAGGTACTGCAGTAGATAGTATAACATGGAAACGTGAAGAAGTCAATAAGCAATGGCAAGGAACTCAATTAGAATTTGACCAACTATGAACTTATGAGAACTGAGTAATTTATAACATATTACCTAATTCATAATGGCTATTAAGATAAACAACAAAAATTTAGCTAGAAGAGTAATAAACTGACAAGACGTGCAGAGAGTAATTTTGAATTGAAGCCAAATCCGACCTACAGAGCAAAAATACATAGATTATCATGTAATCTCTAACCGAGGTACATGATGAGGATGAGGTGGATGAAGTGGAGTTCCATGAGGATGGGGTATATGAGGAAGTACAGTAATAGGAGAAACATGAGTATCTAACTGAGGAACATGAGAAACTGCTAATTTACAATATAACTGACTTCCTTCGTTAATTAATGCTTATAAGGTAGAGATAATATATTCATTCTATTGGAATGTAACTAATAAGCCAGCTCAATTTATACCATTATCTGCACAATTATACGAAGGAAATGTATCTCCTATACTTAATTACCAAACAGAAATAAGGAGTATGTGAGGTAGTACCAATAGCTATTTGTTCCAAATATATGCTATCCCATCTCCAGCGTGGGAGGGTTTGGATTATCTTATTGCATGAGATTATACAATTACAGCAACTATAGATTTTGAAAACGAGGTTACTACTCAAAATGTAAAATGACCATGAAAAGATGAAACATGGGATGTCAGTTGATGACAAGTTTACTACTATCAAATAAAACATAGTGACTCATTCTGGGTATACCTAAATGATGGAGTCATGCTAAAACGTATGGATTTCATAGTCTACAATAGTCCACAAAATTAAATTTAATTCTAATAATAAATCTTAAATGACAGAAGCTGAATGATTTGCAATTAACATAGCATGAGGGATTAGTCTAGGTATGATACTAGACTATTTCTGAATGGCACAAGAAACATTAATAATTCTGACTGCCATGCTAGTGCTAGACCGAATATTCTGAGTAATCAATGCTTACATACAGTGAAACCTACAATCTAAGCTAATGGTAACAGGACTAGTTAAAAAGCTAACTAGATGGCTGTTACCATTCATAGTAATAGCAGTTATGAGATGAGCATGATTCGATAGAGTAGACTTAGTATCAACAGCCATTCTATCCATCCTAATAGTAGCTGAATGATACAGTGTAATCTGACATCTATACAGTATAAACTATGGTAAGCAATTGGCAGAGATAGATGCCTTAAAACTATTATTCGAATGGATAGCAAAACTCTTTAAATCAAAACTAGATGATTTAACACCTAAGGATTGAGAATGAAACGAGAATACAAAATAGCACATTTTCCTAGAGAGAATGAGCGAGCAATATTCAGAAAATTTGAGTGAATGGAACAATGGCTTAGACCGTGAATGGTCTGGTCTAAGGATAAAAGAAATGCTAAGAGATTCCTACGTGAGCAAGATGCCACATCAGTTTTAATCTTCATAAGAACGCAATGAGAATTAAAAACAGAGGAAGAATATATAGAGGAGAAAATAGAAGAGCAAAAAGAAAAAAGGTCATGGTCTGAATTCTAATCCTAGTAGCTATTCTATTGCTTTTATATCCATTGATAGTGAGATAATGTGAAGAAGAGATAAGAGCTACAATATGCACCATCGATGTCCAAAGTCCAGATGATGAGATACTAACGACTTAAACTGTGAGATGATAAGAGTCACAACGCACGACGCTATCCACACCCTATTCGCTAATGAGATATTCCCAGAGCAGATAACTAGACTAGTGAATATGAATAGTAGAGTGCTTAAACCAGAGATAGTGCAAGAGTTGATAAATATACTACAATATAGGGATATACATGACCCAGAAGAATGGTATAAGGAATGAGCTTTATATTTACCTAACAAATACAGAAATGGATAAATACGAATACAGTAAGGAATGAGATAAATGTACATACGATTTGTACCTAGATAGTTGCAGACATTGTTTATTTGAAAATCTGTGTAGATTAGAAAAATGAAAGGATATTCAGAAGATAGATGATTCTACTACAGAAGACTGACAAAAAAATATGTAGAAAACCCAGTTTATACCGTTACCAAAAATCAAATGAAAGAAGCTATATACATTGAGTGAGATAATTGTTCAAAATGCTATGTGACCAAGCCTCACGCTCAAAAATGGTGTGAAGAGAACTGATATGAGTTCCAAGTGGTAAGATTTGATGATACTTCAGTAGAAGAATTCCAGATAGAATCTGTGCCTATGCTAGTTCTTAAGACTGATTGAGTAGTAGAACAGATTTTAGATATGGATTGAATCGTACATTTAATTTCTAATAAATAGCCATGTACCCATTTAACCAGAAATTAGATACAACTAAAAAATCTGCATGAACTAATGCATGCACAGGTATAGTTATCCACCATACAGCGTGATGAACATTTGAATCTAACATGAGATACTTATCAAGTAGTCCAGCTAAAGCCAGTGTTCATTTCGTTATATGAGAGAACTGAGAATGCGGTAAGATATGAGACCCTAGAGATATATTATGGCATGCAGGAAACTGAAGTTGGTGATGATGCAGCAACGTAAATACTAAATTCTTATGAATAGAAGTAGTATGATTCTGAGAGTACAATATTCATCAATTAATCAGACTTACAGATTTAGTTGAATATCTTATGTGAAACTTTACTATAGATAGAAATAATATCATAAGGCATTCTGATTGCACTCAGGATAGGAGTATAACTAAGGATAGAATCTTATGGGATGGTACTAGGCCAGTGAAGAAGAGAGATATATGATTACCATTCTTCTGAGACAATCTTCACTTCAAGAAATGGAGAGAGCAATTAGTGGCCAGAAAAGAAAGTAGATTTAGCTCCTAATATATACAATATGCTTAGTAGTACTAAAATCAGCATGTGATTCTGACTCTGTAAATGCCAGCAGTGTAGAAAGCCATGGTTACACCATGCTCATAGACGAAGAGAATATGAGTATAGACAAATCTATAGAAAGCTGAGAAAGAAACTATGAGAGACTCAGAAGATAGAAGACTATGAAAATATAGATTTCGATACTGCTAAGTACACAGACTAGATTTATATTCTAATCATATAATCATGCCATGTGGTAGAGGTTGAAAAAAGAAATAAGATAACTATAGAAAGTTATCTTCGTACAAAAAAAGAGGGAAACGTTTACCCTCTTTTTCTTATACGTTTTAGCTGAGGACAGGTTTATAGTCGATTCGAACGACTTGGTTTCAGTTTTACAGACTGTTACGTTATCCTAAGACTTTTGCTGTATGTCCTCGATTAATATCTATTTCTGAAGGCGACTGGGTTATGATTTAGACGGTCATTCCATATATATTGCTGTAAGCCTTCAATTAATTATCTATTACAGATGACACAATAACGCTCTAACCACTGAGCTACCATCACAATAGTGATAGGTTGGATTCGAACCAACGACCTCTCGCTTATCAGACGAATATCTATTGCTGTAGGTCATCTTTTGGCTTTTTATATATTTCAGACGACGTCTATTGTATTGCTCTACCACTGAGCTACACTCGAAAGCCGAGAGATTGGATTTGAACCAATGACACATACCCCCCAAGGAAGTTGTTGCTGTAAGTCGTCTTTATTCTTTGTAATCTGGAGACAGGCTCGGAAATAATTTATGCTGTTAGTTCCTAAGGAGTTGCTGTAAGTCTCCATGTATGTTGACTATACTATACATTTATATCTTGGTAAATCAAGAGTTTCTTTCATTACGTCGTAAGGTGTCACAACCTTAGATGTTAATACGGATTTCATGATGGCAGGAGAATACCCAGATACTAATGCTACTCAATCATCATTAATAGTTACAGGTACGTTACCTATTCTACCATTAAGATTCCAGAATATTAAGTTAGGCATATCTAAATTATTCATGCTGAACTTTCTCCTAATCATCTCAAAGTTAGTTCTATATCCTCAAACGTCTGCGTCATTAAACTCCATATCAGATAGTATAAGTACATAATCTGGTAAGTCTTCTCTAGTAAGATGATTATCTAGTGCAGACTTTAGAATCAAATCAAATGCAGCTTGGATATCTGTGCTATATCACATAGTAGGGTCGTTCCTTATATACTTGAATTTCTGTACTACTGAGTCTCATTCTATATAGTGCATTTTAGGAGTGCTAGAGAAAGACATAAACGCATTCTTAAAGATAGACTTATTTCTCTCTGCTAGATACAATCCTAGAGCTACAGAGTTCATGATAGGAGTAATACCTGTTTCTGCTGAACCATATCCCCATGTCATTGAACCAGATACGTCTATGATAGGCAAGAATGTCTTATCATAATCTATATAGTTAGGTAGATTCTTCCACTGAGCCTCGATTATCTTATCATCATTTCACTTAGTGAATCATTTATATATATCTGCAGGGAACAATGTAGTAGATTTAATCTGCTCTGGCTTATCATTTACGAATTTGTTGAATCTCTCAGAATCATGTCTCTCAAAAGCCTTCTGATATTTATTGAAAGCCTTAGAAGGTACATGCTCATATAGAATCTTCTCCCATTCATTAGCTGACATTTTCTGCTCTACTGTATTAGAATTTTCTACAATTAGTTTTCTAAGATACTTTGGGTCACATCAGCATTCTTTTCTAACCTTGTTGAATATAACTCACTTTCTTGGAAATCGTTTACAAAAAAGTCCAAAGTCATCCAATTCAGGTCATTTGTTTATGTAGTACATAATCAATTCTTTAAAAGAATCAAAGTCCTGTTCTGCTAATTCAAATACATCTTTCCATCTTCAATATTCTGGTATATAATGAGCAAAATATTTTTTCTCATCCTTAGATAATTGATTATAGATATAGTTAAAAGCGTCTCTTACTCACGCTCATCATCTAACGTCTCTCATCCAGAAAAGAAGTCTGAATGCTAATTCTTTATCTTCCAAGTAAGCACCATGCCATTTTTGCATGTAGTTCTTAGGGTCTTGTCAGATAAGAGTACCTGCGATAAAGAATAGGTCTACTAACTGCGACTGAGAAGTCGAGTGAGTAACTGCACCGTTTCTAGTACGTGCGTCGTGTGTCTGTGTTGCAGACACTAGTTTGCTTAATGTTGGCATTTTCTTTAGGTATAATAAAATAAATCTGATTACTTTCTTTTCTTGTCAGCTTTCTTCCATTGTCTTTTCATCTCATCTTCTGG
>AUXO018449712.1_pt1 | contig 20881 bp, 9 predicted proteins | sample 768731 | NCBI WGS metagenome assembly AUXO01 (sample SAMN02715735, study PRJNA202380) | gut metagenome | biome: sheep rumen | host: Ovis aries | place: New Zealand: Palmerston North
GCCGCATCGCAGAAGGCGCAGAGACCCACCTCACCACCCTCTATGCGCAGACCTCCGAGAAGAAGTACACGAAGCCCGTGCTGAACCTGACCGAAGGCGCCGTAGCAGCAGCTGATGTGCCAGAAGGTGCAGGCAACACCTACACGCTCACAAGCGGCCTTATTGCTCCTGACGGCACCACTCCAACCGTGGCCTTCTTCAACGCAGGCTATTACCTCAACGAGCTTGAGTTCATCGTTCCTGCCGACGGTAAGGTACGTATTGGCTTGAGCAAGACCCAGACCTACGACAACGACTACGAAGTGGTAGGTGCTTGGAATCTTTACTACTATCCTAACGGTTTGCCAACTGATATCGAAGGTGTCGAAGTTGATGGAAGCGCCGTTGTTGAAGGCATTCCAGTGGCGTTCTACTCGCTCTCTGGTGCACAGCTGGCTGCTCCACAGCGTGGTTTCAATATAGTGAAGTACTCTAACGGTCTGTCGAAGAAGGTGCTCATTCCTTAACGAGTTACCGATTCATCCAGACTTCAAATAGTCAGACAAGGGGCTGTGTTCAAAGGTGACACAGTCCCTTCCTTTTGCCCCGCACTCTGTGCCTCAAAAACGGTGTGAGTCACACCGCCACCCTCGGTCTGACTCACACCGGTACCCTCGGTCTGAGTCACACCGATTTTGAGGTGTAGGGTGCCCCATTCTGTCGGTGCTTCTTTTAGGAGGCAATCATTGCAGGTTTTCCGGAAAGTTCTTATCTTTGTCAGGCTAATCCATAAATAACGATGACTTGGACTTCCGACATACGCGATTTCATTCAGCAGCATCAAAATGCCGACACCGTAGAACTGCTGCTGGCAGCCCGACGCTATCCAAGCATCGACGTGCCATTCGCCGTGGAGCAAATTGAGGCACGCCGGCGCTTGAAAGGGAAACTGCCCGAATGGTATGCCTGTGCCGACCTCATTATGGGAGGGCGAGTGCCCGCCGAGCAATGCAGTTCGGAGCAGACAGCCCGCTACAAGCGTGGAGTCATAGAGCAGACCTATGGCCTGACGCAGGCAGATGGCTCTTCGAAGCCAACAAGCCTGTGCGACATGACAGGTGGCATGGGTGTAGACTTCTGGTACATGTCGGCAGGCATGGAACGCGCCATCTATACAGAGCGGAATGAATGGCTCTGCGAGACGGCCCAGCATAACTTTGAGGTACTGGAGGACGCTCAGCACCCTCAAGTGGAAGTGCGCTGTGGCGATGGACGAAATCTTCCCATTCCATCGGTGGATGTCATCTATCTCGACCCAGCCCGACGAGCCGGCGACGGTAGCCGTGTGTATGCGATGGAAGACTGTGAGCCAAACATTGTGGAGTGGCAGGACGAACTCCTGCAGCACGCACAGATGGTGCTGGTGAAACTATCCCCCATGGTGGATATCAAGGATGTGTTGCGCAAGTTGAAAGGCGTGACAGAAGTGCACGTGGTGGCCGTGCGCAACGAATGTAAGGAGGTGCTGGTCAAGCAAGTTGCAGCCCAAGCACAGGACGATGTTCCCCCTGTGAACAAGGTGAAAGTCCATTGTGTGGATTTCTTAGCCTTCGATACCATTAAATATACCTTCGGTTTATCCGATGAAATGTGCATTTCCCTGACAGATGGAGGCGTGAAACGCTATCTGTATGAGCCTGATGTCACCCTGATGAAAGTGCAGGCATTCAGCAGCCTCTGCGCACGCTATCCCGTGCAGCAGTTAGACGTAGATACCCATCTGATGACCTCCGACGAGCTCATAGCAGACTTCCCCGGCCGCATCTTCGAAGTAGAAGAACAGATACCCTTCACATCGAAACTGCTGAAAAGCCTGAAGAAAGCGGTGCCCCAAGCCAATATAGCCACTCGTAACTTTATTCTCACTGCTGATGCCCTGCGCAAGAAGACCGGCATCAAAGATGGCGGCGATGTCTATTTATTTGGAGCAAAGGTGAAAGACATTGGCAATCAGCTGCTGAAGTGCCGAAAAAGAGAATAAATCTCCAAAGGGATACATCTTTGCCGTGAAATGCGACAAAGTGAATTCATTCTTTTGATGGAAACATGAAAAAGTTGTACCTTTGTGGCCATGAAACGTTCTGATTTTGAAATCATGGCACCTGTTGGAAGCCGCGAGAGTTTGGCGGCAGCATTGAAGGCAGGAGCTAATTCAATCTATTTTGGTATAGGGAAGCTGAATATGCGGAGCCACTCGGCCAACGCGTTCACGATTGATGACTTGAAGGAGATTGCTGCCATCTGTCATGAGCATGGCGTGCAGTCGTACCTGACGGTGAACACGATTATCTATGGCGAGGACATCCCAACGATGCATGAGATTATCGATGCGGCGAAGGAAGCGAAGATTTCGGCGGTGATTGCGAGTGATGTGGCGGTGATGACCTATTGCCGAGAGGTTGGGCAGGAGGTGCATTTGAGCACCCAGCTGAACATCTCAAACATTGAGGCTCTGAAGTTCTATGCGCAGTTTGCCGATGTGGTGGTGCTGGCGCGCGAGCTGAACATGTGGCAGGTGCGTGACATTTACCAGCAGATTGTGGAGCAGGATGTGAGAGGTCCGAAGGGCGAACTCATCAGAATCGAGATGTTCTGTCATGGCGCTTTGTGCATGGCGATTAGCGGTAAGTGCTACCTGTCGTTGCAGAATGCAGGCCGTAGCGCTAATCGTGGCGAGTGTGTGCAGATCTGTCGTCGAGGCTATGAGGTGACTGATGTGGAGACAGGCACACAGCTGAATGTGGATAACAAGTATATCATGTCGCCTCGTGACTTGAAGACTGTCCGTTTCATCGATGTGATGATGAATGCGGGTGTCAGAGTGTTCAAGATTGAGGGGCGTGCCAGAGGTCCAGAATACGTCTATACGGTGGTGAAGGCTTACAACGAGGCTATCAACGCTGTGCTTGACGGTGATTTCACCGATGAGCGGAAGGATGTGTGGGACAAGGAACTCAGCACCGTGTTTAACCGAGGCTTTTGGGATGGTTACTACCAAGGGCAGAAGTTGGGCGAATGGTGTGAGGTGTATGGCAGCAAGGCCACAGAGAAGAAAGTCTATGTGGGAAAATGCATGAAGTACTTCTCGAAGATAGGCGTGGCGGAGTTCTTGATAGAGAACGTGGACCTGCATGTAGGCGACAAGATATTGGTGACAGGCACCACGACGGGTGCACTCATCCAGCCCTGCGAAGAGATTCGCTTTGACTTGGAACCAGTGGAAACGGCTACACGTGGGCAACACATCAGCATCAAGGTGAATGACCGGGTGCGGGTGAACGACAAACTCTACGTGCTGCAGCCCGCTGACCGACTAACGCAACGATAATACACACAAACACATCAATGAAACGACATCTTTTACTATTCATCTTCACCCTCTCTGCCGTTGTGGGCGGATGGGCGCAGGACAACAGCGAGCTCGTTGGCGTGTTGTCCTACATGAAACGTGCCATGAACTTTGCGCAGACGATGCCTCAAGAGAAGGTGTATCTGCATTTTGACAACACGGGATACTTTAAGGGCGAGACTATCTGGTTCAAGGGGTATGTGATTCGTTCTGACAGCGGCAAGCCAACCGACATGAGCGCTGTGCTGTATGTGGAGCTGGTCAATCCTTCGGGCGATGTGGTGGAGACTCGCAAGTTGCCTATTCTGGATGGCGTGGCACATGGTGACATCAAATTGGACAGCCTCTATAGCACGGGTTTCTATGAGGTGCGTGCCTACACACGTTATATGACGAACTGGGGGAATGGAGGCATCTTCTCACGGGTGTTCCCTGTATTCAACGCCCCTCAAAAGGAGGGCGATTACTCCAAGATGGTGATGGATGATTATGGTTACCGCAAACGCTTGCCCAATACACGAATGGCTGATACTTCCAATCCGAAAGAGAGCGGATTGAAGGTGAAGCTCTATCCGGAGGGTGGTAAGCTGGTGCGTGGTGTGCCTAATCGTGTGGCTTTCTATGTGACGGACAAGACGGGCGTGGGCATTGATGCCCAAGGAAGCGTGCTGAATGACCAAAAAGTGGAATTGTCGGCTGTGACGACCGTGCGCGACGGAAAGGGCGTGTTTGATGTGGTGCTTGACGGAAAGCCTAAATATTTGCGCTTGATAGATGCCAACGGCAAAAAGCATGACGTGCGTTTGGAAGAAGGAGAGGAGGACGGATTGGCGATGAAGGTGAACACGCTGAAGGATGAAACGGTGGAGGTGACGGTGTACGCTACTCCGTCGATGGTGGGCAAATTGTTGGGCTACACGCTGATTAACAATGGTCGTGTGATGATGGCTGATACGGTATATGCTGAGCCTGCAATGATGATTCCGATAGACAGGGCTTCGCTGCCAGCAGGAGTGAATCAGTTGACATTCTTCACGGCTGATGGACGTATTCAGGCAGACCGCCAGTTCTTCATTGCCCCTGTAGCCGACAAGGCTGACTCTATCCGCGTCACTTCTGTGCAGGCTTTCCCGAAGCCTTGCAAGACGGTGACACTCAATATTCAGGCTCAGCCGAACAGCAACCTGTCTATTTCAGCGATGGATGCAGCCACGATGACTAATGGGCGTGAGGGTAATGCGCTTACGTGGCTCTTGCTGTCTAGTGACATTAAGGGCTATATTGCCGACCCGGGTTATTATTTTGAGGCTGATGATTATGAGCACCGTCTTGCTGCAGACTTATTGATGCTGGTGCAGGGATGGCGCAGGTATGACTGGGCGCTGATGGCCAATGCTGTTGCTCAGAACGAGGGACGTACTTTCTTCAACGACAGCACGGCAAACTTTACGCAGCCTATAGAAGATAAACTGTATGTGTTTGGCACATTGGGGCAAAAGCGTAAGAAGAACACGGTGGATGGCGTGAATTTGTTCATGTATTTCTACAACCAAAACGGCGAGCATCTGGAAGGTGCCACGGTGACGGACTCTTTGGGAAATTATGCCTTCTCCCTGCCGAATATGGATGGGGAGTGGAAACTGATTATCAACACTCAGAAAGACGAGAAGGATGCCAATTACTATGTGGGCATTGACCGCCATTTCTCACCGGCTCGGCGCTGGTTATCGCCCAATGAGACCAAGACCATCAATCTGATGCGTCCTAATCTCTTTGCTACCGAAGCATCGAAAAAGGCTGCAGAGGAAGAGCATGAGTATATTCCTATCCAGCGGCGCGAGCACGTGTTGCCTACGGTGGTGGTGAAGGCTAAGCGCGCTCGTATCTATGACAATGCCCGTGCAGCATGGGAGTCGGAAACCCAAGCCCAGCACTATGCTTCCATGTATTACAACGCAGATACTGATGCGGACATGTTTGCCGACAGAGGAATGGAGCTGCCCACTTTGAGCAGTTGGCTCCATATGCGCAATCCTTTCTTTGGAGGGTCTGGCAAGGACGTGAATGCTTTTGCCACTGATGCCGCCATACAGGAAGCAACGGCCGATGCTTCTGCTGTCTCCACGGCCGATTATTCGCTGGAAGTGGCAGAGGATGGGGATATGGCAGAAGAAGGGGCAGACATTACGGAGGCTGAACCATTGGAGATGGACGAAAATACAGAAACAGGCAGCATCTACCGTTACGCAGGGCTTTCTTACAAGAACCGGCCTATTATTTGGATTGTTGATAATGCCTATTGGGCCATCACTATGCTGGGTTCTCTCAAGTTTGACACTTTTGAAGTGCAGCAGGGTAGTGCTGTGGCTCAAGCGGATTCGGATATCGCAGGAACGTTGCTCAATATGGACCTGGACGAGGTGAAGTCTGTCTATGTGACAGAAAGGTCGGATATCTATTCGCGCTATTTGAGGGCGATTCCGTCCATTCCAAATCCTGTGACGGTGTTTGTCTATACCCATCATTCGTTCCAAGTGAAGCAGAAGGGATTGCGCAACACTCATTTCCAGGCTTTCAACAAGGCTACCACTTTCGAGACGGATGATTATTCGGTGTTGCCTCCGATGGATGACTTCCGCCGTACGCTGTTCTGGGAGCCGGAAGTGAAGACTGATGCCGAGGGTAAAGCTACTGTGGAGTTCTACAATAACTCGTCGTGTCATGAGATGTATATTTCTTGTGAGGGAATGACGCCCGAAGGCAAGTTTATGGTGAATGAATAATTGCTTGAATGACTATGCAAGAAGATTTCGATATACGTGAACAGCGGAATACAAAGGACAAGGACTTTGAGAATGCCCTTCGTCCGCTCCGCTTTGATGATTTCAGTGGACAAAACAAGGTGGTGGAAAACCTTAGCGTGTTTGTTGAGGCGGCCCGTTTCCGTGGTGAACCTCTTGACCATACCTTATTGCATGGTCCTCCAGGACTGGGCAAGACTACGCTCTCCAACATTATCGCCAATGAGTTGGGGGTGGGGTTTAAGGTGACGTCGGGTCCTGTGCTTGATAAGCCTGGTGACCTTGCTGGCATTCTCACGTCGCTGGAAGAGAATGATGTGCTTTTCATTGATGAGATACATCGTCTTTCGCCGATTGTGGAAGAGTACCTCTATTCTGCCATGGAGGACTACCGTATTGACATCATGATAGACAAGGGGCCGTCAGCACGCTCCATCCAGATAGATTTGAATCCTTTCACGTTGGTGGGCGCTACAACCCGCAGTGGACTCTTGACAGCGCCACTCCGTGCTCGTTTTGGCATTAACCTTCACCTTGAATATTACGATGCAGAAGTGCTGACAAAGATTATTCTCCGCTCATCCAAACTGTTAGGTATTCCTTGCGATTTTAATGCAGCAGGTGAGATTGCTTCCCGCTCTCGTGGTACGCCTCGTATTGCCAATGCCCTTTTGCGCCGTGTGCGTGATTTCGCGCAGGTGAAAGGTAATGGCACTATTGATTTGCCAATTGCTCACATGGCTCTCGAAGCGTTGAATATTGACAAGTTTGGCTTGGACGAAATCGACAACAAGATTCTTACCACTATCATTGATAAGTTCAAGGGAGGTCCTGTGGGGCTTGGCACTATTGCCACAGCCATAGGAGAAGATACGGGCACGGTGGAAGAGGTTTATGAGCCTTTCCTTATTAAGGAAGGATTCATCAAGCGTACTCCACGTGGGCGTGAGGTGACGGAGCTGGCCTATAAGCACCTTAGCCGCAATCCTTGGGCAAACCCCAATGACACGACAGGCATGCGCAATCTGTTTGATTGAGGTAATGAAGCATAAAACGACGGGTGTTTCAAAATAGAATGAGCCTAACACTCTCCCAATTGATGTCCTCCACATCGATTAGTCTAAGTGCCCCACATCGGTTGACCGATGTGGGGCACTTAGGTTCTGAGGTTATAGAGACATCTCTTTCCCTCTTTCTTTTTCTTGCAAGACCTTGCTTATTTCACTACAAAGTTGAGGCTCTGTAGGTCACTGTCGAGTGAAGACGTCCCGTAGAGTATCTGGTATCGTCCAGGGCGAGTAGAGAGCTCGTCGATGGAAGGATCGTAATACTCAAAGGCTTCGCCGTCCAGCGTAATGATTGCCTTCCCTGTCTCGCCGGCTTGAAGTGACAACTTCTGGAATCCTTTGAGCGACTTGATGGGGGCTTCTGGATAGTCGAGCGCCTTCACGTAGACTTGCACTGTTTCAGTTCCTTCACGCTTGCCAGTATTTGTGACAGGAACGGTCAGTTTTACGTTTCCGTCTGCTTTCATGGCGCTTTTTGACAGCTTGCCTTTGCCTACAGAGAAGGTTGTGTAGGAAAGTCCTTGACCGAACGCATAGAGTGGAGTGCCATGGAAATAGCGGTAGGTGCGATTCTCCATGCTGTAATCGAGGAAATCGGGGAGGTCGTCGTTGGAACGATAGAATGTGACAGGGAGTTTGCCGCCTGGGTTGTAGTCGCCGAAGAGCACTTCTGCCAAGGCTTTTGCTCCGCCTTGTCCTGGATACCATGCCTGAAGGAGTGCGTCGTAGCTGTCTTCCACACTGCCGAAGGCGATGGCAGAACCAGAACAATTGACGAACACAACAGGCTTTCCTGTGGCATGCATCGCCTTCACCAAGCGTTGCTGTACCTTGGGCAGTTCGATGTCTGCCTTGTCTCCGCCTTCTCCTTCCATTCGGGCAGAAATGCCACCGATGACGATAATGGCGTCCATGTTTTTCACTTCCTCGGCAAGGTTGGTGAACTCAACAGGCTTGCGCTCGCAGATGTCACCGCGTAACATGGCAAAATTGCCGTTGCCATGTTTGTACTCAATCACGACATCATAGGTCTTGCCCTCTTCCACCGGGAAGGACTTATACTGTACGTTGCGGCCAAATCCGAAACCGCCACGGCGGCCACCCGCAGTGGCTTCCTCTACCACCTCGCCATTTACCTTGAGAACATAGCCATTGTCGGTGGAGAGGGTATATTTCATGTCGCCTGTAAAGGTGGCTTTATAGGTACCTGATACGCGAACGGAGAGGGTGTCCTTGCTGATGCCTTGAGCGAATCCCCATGCGCCGAACGTGCTAAAGTTGAGTTCGTTGTAGTAGTCTGTCTTGTCGGGAGTTCCACTCAAAGAGTTGTTGTTGAAGAACTCAACGCGCACGCCTTTGCCATCATTGAAATCGTTCAAATGGTGTACGGTGGCGAACTCGTCGTTGAGTTCACAGGCTTTCTTGTAGAAGATGTTAGCGTTAGGCATGGCATTACGGATGCCTTCAAGCAGGGAATGTGTGTGCTCTTTGGTGGGTGTGCCGCCATAGTTACCATTGAGCAGTTCGGTATCGTCAGCATTAGGGCCAAGCACAGCTATGTTTTTGAGGCTTTTCGAGAGTGGGAGCACTCCGTTGTTTTTCAGCAGAACCATTGACTCGCGTGCTGCTTGGGTGGCGAGGTCATTGTTGGACTCGCTGCTGATGACTTCTGGTCCTAGTTTTGCCCAAGGCAGCATGTCGGCAGGGTCGAACATCCCAAGTTCAAAACGCCCCATAAGTGTCTTGCGCAGGTGGTCGTCCAGCGTAGATTCTTGGATGAGTCCTTTTTGCAAAGCTTCTGTCAGCACCATGAATACCTTGCCGCATTCAAGGTCTGTGCCATTCAGTACAGCATCTACAGAAGCAGACAGAGGGTCGGGGTGCGTCTCATGCTGTCCTTTGTTATAGAAGTTGTTGATTGCGTCGCAGTCGGTCACAACGATAGCGTTATAGCCCCATTTGCGGCGAAGAATATCAACCAAAAGGCGGTCGCTGGTGCAGCAAGGCTTGCCTTCGTAGCGGTTGTAGGCACACATCACCTCACGTACATTGCCTTTCTTCACCAAGGCTTTGAATGCTGGTAGATATGTTTCCCATAGGTCTCGCATGGAAACAGAGGCATTGTAAGTGTGGCGCAAAGGTTCTGGTCCACTGTGTACTGCATAATGCTTTGCGCAGGCATGGGTCTTGAAGTACTTGTCGTCATTTCCTTGCATGCCAAGTACGGTCTGTACGCCTAGCACCGCGTTCAAGTACGGGTCTTCACCACAAGTCTCTTGACCACGTCCCCAACGAGGGTCTCGGAAAATGTTTACATTCGGACACCAAAACGTCAGTTCCGGATTGCCTGGGTAGTAAGTGACTCCCATTGGCACATTGAATACGTTGTGGTCGGAACGGTTCCAGTTGGCACGGGCTTCGTCAGACACTGTTGAGAACACGTCATAAACTAGTTTCTCGCTGAATGCGGCTGCCATACCAATAGGCTGTGGATACACTGTATAGCCTCCTTGGCGTACGCCATGGCAAGCTTCACTCCACCAGTTATAGGATGGAATGCCGAGACGATCGACAGAAATAGATTTGTTCATCATCAGTCCGACCTTTTCCTCTGGAGTAAGGAGAGAAAGGAGGTTCTCCACGCGCTCTTCGTTCGAAAGGTTGGGGTTTTGGAAAGGATACTTCTCTCCGTCTGGCATCAGAAAAGAAGGAGCATTCTCTTCAACAATGGCTTTTGTCGAGAGGGTGCCTAGTGTGCGTCCTTCTGTGTCCACCAACTCCACGCTGCGATATGTCTTTCCAGATGTGCCAGAAGGAGACATGGCAACCATGACCTTGGTTACTTCTCCTGGCAAGATGGCTTCTTGAGGATAGTGTGCCTTGATGCACTCGCAACTTGGAATGGCCCTGCCAATCTTGACTGCTGTGTTCGAAGTGTTCTTCAGCGTGAACGTGTGGCAGACCGTTCCTTTCAAAGCATTGATGGTGCCAAAGTCCCATTCGTATGCATTAAATGTAACGGGACTTTTCAGTGTTTGTGCCTGCGATGATGAGGCTATCATCATCAGCCCCACCACGGCAAAATAGAATTTCTTCATACTAGGTTATTTGAGTTTGGGTTAAATATAATGGGTTTGATTAGTCCTTGCTAAGCAGTAAAAGTCGTTTTATGAGCCCTTAAAAGAATAAGCATGACAAAGTTACGATATTCTCTATCCCTTCTCCTTGCAATTATGAAACAAATCTTTCCGAAAGGAAAAAGAAGGCGGTCTTGAATAGGGAAAATAACGCAAGTGCTCTGTATTTTTCAAAAAATTACACATTATATATATAAGAGAAGAAATATTTTATTTACCTTTGCACCCGATTTTCTCAAAAAGGGATAGAATAAATAACAATATATGCAGAAAAACTTAGTGATTGTCGAGTCTCCAGCCAAGGCTAAGACGCTGGAGAAGTTTCTCGGTAAAGATTACAAAGTGATGTCCTCATACGGGCACATCCGTGATTTGAAGAAGAAGGAGATGAGTGTGAATCTGGAGGATTTTTCACCAGAGTATGAGATTCCTTCTGACAAGGAGAGCGTTGTGAAGAGCCTTCGCAATGAGGCTAAGAAAGCTGATACTGTTTGGTTGGCTTCCGATGAAGACCGCGAGGGAGAGGCCATTTCTTGGCATTTGAGTCAAGTATTGGGGCTTGATCCCAAAGCGGCAAAAAGAATCGTTTTCCACGAGATAACGAAGACGGCAATCTTGAAGGCTATAGAGACACCACGTACTATTGATATGGGACTGGTGAATGCACAGCAAGCACGTCGTGTGCTTGACCGCATTGTGGGTTTCAAACTCTCACCGGTGTTGTGGAAGAAGCTTAAACCAAGCCTCTCAGCAGGGCGTGTGCAGAGCGTGGCAGTGCGTTTGATTGTGGAGCGTGAGAAAGAAATCGAGAACTTCCACAGCGAGTTCTCATACCGCGTGAATGCTGTGTTTATGGGCGAAGGACAGGAAATCAAAGCATCGTTGGGGCACAATTTCAAGACCGAGGAAGAAGCAGAACAATTCTTGCTCTCGTGCAAAGATAAGGAATTCACCATCACCGATATCGAAAAGAAGCCTGTGAAGAAGAGCCCTGCGCCTCCTTTCACCACTTCTACCTTGCAGCAAGAAGCAGCTCGCAAGCTCGGTTTTACGGTGAGTCAGACTATGATGGTGGCACAGCATCTGTATGAATCTGGACACATTACTTATATGCGAACAGACTCTGTGAATCTTTCGTCACTTTGTATCAATACGACAAAAGAAGAGATTGCCAAGATACATGGAGAACGCTACTCCAAGCCTCGTCAGTTCCATACAAGTTCGAAGGGAGCGCAGGAAGCACATGAGGCAATCCGTCCAACCTTTGTCGCAGAGCATGAGATTACAGGCAATTCGCAGGAAAAGCGTCTTTACGACTTAATATGGAAACGTACCGTTGCTTGTCAGATGGCGGATGCTGAGGCTGAGAAAACGACAATTACTATCTCTAATCCTGAGACTGGTGCATCCTTTGTCGCAACAGGTGAGGTGATTACGTTTGACGGTTTTTTGCGTGTGTACAAAGAGTCTTATGATGATGACAACCAGCAGGAAGAGGCCGATGCTCTGCTTCCAACAGTGAAAAAGGGCGAAACCTTGCAGATGAAGGAAATGGTGGCAACTCAACGTTTCACGCAGCATCCATTGCGTTACACAGAGGCAAGCTTGGTGAAGAAGCTGGAGGAACTGGGTATAGGCCGTCCTTCTACTTATGCGCCAACAATCTCGACCATTCAGCAGCGTGAATATGTGGAGAAAGGTGACAAGAAGGGTGAAGAGCGTAGTTATGGCATTATTAAGTTGTCGGCTGGCAAGTTAAAGAAATCTACTAAAAAAGAAATCGTTGGCAATGAAAAGGGAAAGCTTATTCCAACGGATATAGGGACTGTTGTGAATGACTTCCTAATTCAATCGTTCCCTGATATTGTTGATTACAATTTCACCGCGAATGTAGAGAAAGAGTTTGATGAGATTGCCGATGGAAGAGAGAATTGGCATGAAATGATGCGAGAATTCTACTCCAAGTTGGAGCCGATGGTAGATGCAACTTTGCAGGAGAAGAGTGAGCACAAGGTTGGTGAGCGCGTTTTGGGGACAGAACCAGAAACTGGCAAGCCTGTAAGTGTGAAAATTGGTCGTTTTGGTCCGATGGTACAGATCGGTGTGGCTGATGAGAATGAAAAGCCACGTTTCGCTCAGCTTAATAAGGGACAAAGCATTGCCACAATCACTCTTGAGGAAGCGCTTGACCTCTTCAAGCTTCCCCGTGAATTGGGCGAATATGAAGGTGAAAACGTTACTGTAGGTGCTGGACGTTTTGGACCTTATGTGCTGCATAAGAAGAAGTATGTTTCTTTGCCTAAGGGTGCAGATCCTATGCACATCACACTTGAGGAGGCGATTCATCTGATTGAGGAACGTCGTCAAGGTGAAGCTTCTGCTCACATCAAGACTTTTGAGGAGGATGCAGAGCTGGAGGTGATGAATGGCCGTTTCGGCCCTTATTTGAAGTATAAGGGAGCTAACTATAAGTTGCCACGTACAATCAAGGAACCAGCCAGCCTCACTTATGAAGAGTGTATGAACATTGTCAATACTCCACAGCCTGCTAAAGCTGCAGCCAAGCGTGGACGTAAACCTGCACCAAAAGCATGACCCGCATTATTCTGATTGGTTATATGGGTGCCGGGAAAACGACCATTGGTAAAGTGTTGGCACGCACCTTGGGGCTGGACTTCTACGACCTAGATAATTACATTGAAGACCGTTTCCATCAGAAAATTCCTGATATCTTTGCCGAAAAAGGTGAAGAAGGCTTCCGTAACATTGAGCAAAAGATGTTGCATGAGGTTGCGGAGTTTGAAGATGTCATCATTTCATGTGGTGGCGGGACACCCTGTTTCTTCGATAACATGGATTATATGAACACTCGTGGTGAGACGGTCTTTCTTGATGCCTCACCTCAAGTGCTTAACGAGCATCTGCACATGGGAAAAACCATTCGTCCGCTCATTGTGGGAAAGACAGAAGAAGAGCTCATAGCCTATATTAAAGATTCGCTCCAAAAGCGGCTTCCTTTTTATCAGAAAGCCAAGCATGTCTTGAGGATAGAAACGATTCACACCCAGGAACAAATTCAGAATTATGTCAATCAAATCATTGATTTAATATGAGAAAATGGCGCATCGAAGACTCCAACGAATTGTACGGTATTAGTGGTTGGGGCGTTAATTATTTCCGTATCAATGAAAAGGGAAATGTAGCAGTAACACCTCGTAAAGATGGTGTGGAGGTCGATTTGAAGGAGGTGATGGACGACCTCGCTTTACGTGATGTATCTGCCCCCGTATTAGTGCGTTTCCCTGACATCATTGACAATCGTATTGAGAAAACTGCCACGTGTTTTGCGAAAGCAGCTAAAGAATATGGTTACAATGCAGAGAACTTCATCATCTATCCGATTAAGGTGAATCAGATTAGTCCTGTTGTTGAGGAAGTTATCAAGCATGGCAAGAAGTTCAACCTTGGCCTTGAAGCCGGTTCTAAGCCAGAGCTGCATGCTGTGTTGGCTGTCAACATGAACAGCGATTCGCTTATCATCTGCAATGGCTACAAAGACCAAGATTACATTGAGCTTGCTCTTTTGGCTCAGAAGATGGGAAAGCGCATCTTTATCGTCGTGGAGAAGTTCAATGAGCTGGAAATAATCACGCGCATGGCCAAGAAGATAGGCGTGCGTCCTAATATGGGCATCCGCATCAAGCTTGCAGCATCAGGTTCTGGAAAGTGGGAAGAGAGTGGTGGAGATGCCAGCAAGTTTGGTCTTACCTCAGGCGAACTATTGACTGCCCTCCAGTATATAGAGGAGAACGGCATGAAAGACTGCCTCAAGCTTATCCATTTCCATATTGGTTCCCAAATCACGAAGATTCGTCGTATCCAGAACGCTTTGCGCGAGGCGAGCATGTTCTATGTTCAGCTTCACAAGCTGGGTTACGGTGTGGAATTTGTCGATTGTGGTGGAGGTTTAGGCGTTGACTACGACGGTAGCCGTTCAAGCAACAGCGAGAGTTCTGTCAACTATTCTATTCAAGAGTACGTGAACAACTGCGTTTATACGTTTGTGGATGCAGCTAATGCCAATCAGATACCTCATCCCAACATCATTACAGAAGGTGGTCGCTCGTTGGCTGCCCATCACTCTGTGCTTATCATGGAGGTGCTTGAAACCACCGAGGTACCAGCAATGCCAGATGAGTTTGAGGTGAAAGACGATGACCATGCCTTGGCCAAAGACCTCTACGACATTTGGTGCAACATCAATGTGCGCAATATGCTTGAGAACTGGCACGATGCTCAGCAGATTCGCGAAGAAGCGCTCGACCTCTTTTCTCATGGCATGCTTGATTTGCGTACGCGTGCAGAAATAGAGAGGATGTATTGGGCGGTGGCACGCGAAATAAACACGCTCGTCCACACGATGAAGCATGTGCCAGAAGAGTTTCTTTCTCTTGATAAACTGTTGGCAGATAAGTACTTCTGTAATTTTTCACTCTTCCATTCACTGCCTGACTCTTGGGCGATTGACCAAATCTTCCCCATCATGCCCATCCAGCGCCTGAACGAGCGTCCTGATCACAATGCGACCTTGCAGGACATCACATGCGACTCCGATGGTAAGATTGCGCAGTTCGCCACAGAAACAGGTGTAAGCCATTTCATTCCTCTGCATGCACTTGATAAGAAGAAGGGTTCCTACTACATCGGGGTTTTTCTGGTTGGTGCTTATCAAGAGATTCTTGGTGACATGCATAATCTCTTTGGCGACACTAACGCTATCCATGTCACTACCGACAAAGACGGCTACCATATTAAGAACGTTATTGACGGTGAGACTGTAGCAGATGTACTTAGCTATGTACAGTACGAGCCCAAGAAACTTGTTCGTAGCCTGGAGGTATGGGCTAAGCAGGCCATTAAGGAGGGAAAGATTACGCTTGAGGAAGGCAAAGAGTTCTTGGACACCTATCGTTCAGGCCTCTACGGATATACCTATCTGGAATAGGATTGCCTTTGCCTTGAAGAGAACAAGAAATAGGAAACATAAATATTATGGCAAATCTAAAAGGTCTTGTGAAGGACACGGCCATCTATGGCATGTCCTCAATTGTTGGCCGGTTCTTGAACTACCTGCTTGTGCCTCTCTACACTCACGTCATTTCAGCCGAGAGTGGTGGCTATGGAGTTGTTACCAATCTCTATGCTTATTCGGCACTTTTTCTGGTTATCTTGACGTTTGGAATGGAGACGACATTTTTCCGCTTTGCTAATAAGGAAGGCGAAAATCCACATGCCGTATTCTCTACTGCCATCGCGATGGTAGGTACTTTGGCTCTGTTGTTTTTGGCTGGCGTGCTGGGCTTCATTGGCCCGATAACCGAAGCTATGGGCTATGCTGACCATCCTGAATATGTGCAAGTAATGGCCGTTGTGACAACACTCGATGTGCTGCAGGCCATTCCTTTCTCCTATTTGCGCTATCAAAAGAAAGCCATCAAGTTCGCTTCTCTCAAGTTCTTGTTCATTGTCCTGAACATTGGTCTGAACCTGCTGTTCTTCGTTGCATTGGGCAAGACCGATGTAGGCTATGTGTTTACCCTCAATTTGGCGTGCACCGGGCTCATCACGTTCTTTTTCATTCCCGAGCTGTTTGGAGTTCGCTGGGAATTTGATTTCTCTTTGCTCCGTCGTATGTTCACATACTCTTGGCCTATCCTTGTGCTAGGCATTGCTGGTATTCTTAATCAGACCTTCGACAAGATGATTTTCCCATGGGCCTATACCTATACAGGCGAGCATACGATGAAAGAAGCGCAGGTACAGCTTGGCATCTACGGTGGCTGTGTGAAGGTTGCCATGATTATGGCCATGATTACTCAGGCCTTCCGCTATGCTTACGAGCCCATCGTTTTTGCCAAGTCGAAAGATAAAGATTCCAAGGAATACTATGCGGTGGCGATGAAATACTTCATCATCTTCACCCTCTTTGCCTTCCTCTGTGTGGAAGGCTACCTCGACTTGCTCAAGCGCATCGTCAATTCCGACTACCATGAAGGCTTGAAAGTTGTTCCCATTGTGATGGTGGCCGAAATCATGATGGGTGTCTATTTCAACCTTTCTTTCTGGTACAAGTTAATAGATAAGACCATTTGGGGCGCATGGTTCTCCTTCGCTGGATGCATCGTGCTGGTTGCTGTCAACATTCTCTTGGTTCCATGCTATGGCTATATGGCTTGTGCTTGGGGTGGTTTTGCTGGCTATGGAACAGCCATGGTGCTCAGTTATGTTGTAGGTCAAAAAGTGAATCCAATCCGTTATGACTTGAAAGGTATTTGTGCCTACACGCTGCTTGCTGCCGTCCTGTTTGTGGTTATGGAGAGTCTTCCCTCCGCTTGGCCTGCTTGGCTCCGCATGGTTCTTAACTCTGGACTCATCGTTCTCTTCCTTATTTGGCTGGTGCGTCGCGACTTGCCATTGCACAGCCTTCCCGTCATTGGAAAAAAGTTTAGAAAATAGCTATACATGAAAAGAATTGTTTTTATCATGATTGCCCTCTTCAGCCTTACGGCACAAGCCGATGAAGGTATGTGGGTCATGGGCAACATTTCGGAGAAAACTGACTCCATTCTTCGTTCACTTGGGCTTGAACTTACGCCTGAGGAACTATATAGTACCGAACAACCGTCTCTCAACGACGCCATTGTGCAGTTGGGTGGCTTCTGTTCCGGTGTTGTTGTGTCCAACGATGGCCTGATGTTTACCAATCACCATTGTGGTTTCGGTTCCATTCAGGATCACTCCACCACCAAGCACGACTACCTCAAATATGGTTTCGTCGCAAAGTCCTTTGCTGACGAGCTCCCCAACGACGGCCTTTATGTGCTTTTTCACATCAAGACCATTGATGTAACAGACCTCATCCTTGGCGCAGTGCCGGCAGGTGCTAGCGAGTGGGAGCGTGACTCCGTTATCAATACCGTTTCCGCTCAGCTCATGAACATGGTAGATTATAGTGCAAAAGGTATCCAAAGCGAGGTGAACCCTTTCTATAAGGGCAGCAAATACTTCCTGTCCGTCTATCAGCGCTTTGATGATGTGCGCCTTGTCTATGCCCCACCACAGTGTCTGGGCAAGTATGGTGGTGACACCGACAACTGGATGTGGCCCCGCCAGACCTGCGACTTCAGCGTCTTCCGTATTTATGCCGACAAGAACAACGCTCCTGCCGAATATAGCAAGGACAACGTTCCTTACCATCCCCGCAAGTATGCCCATATTAGCACTCAGGGCTACCAGGATGGCTCCTATGCCATGACCCTTGGCTATCCAGGCAGCACTGACCGCTATCTTTCTTCCTATGGCATTGAGAGCACCATGCGCGCTGTCAACGATGTTCGCTATCAGGTGCGCGGCGTCAAGCTTGACATCCTCAACGAGGCGATGCGCCAAAGCGATGCCATCCGCATCATGTATGCCTCCAAGCACGCCTCATGCTCCAACTATTGGAAGTTCTCTCTGGGGCAGAATACGGCACTTGACAATCTCAAGGTGATAGACGAGAAACAGCAGCAAGAGCGTGAGCTGGCCGCATGGATACAGGCTGACACCATTGCCCGTGCACGCTATGTCGGTGTGCTCGACTCCCTTAAGGCTATCTACCAGCAGGAGCGAGACATGCTCTACACCTACAACCTTTGGGTGGAATCCTTCTATGGTGGCAGCGATATCCTTTCCTTTGTCATCAAGAATATTTTTGGTCCTGTAGGTAATCTTCAGGAACGCATCGCTAAGACCTACCGCGACATCGATATCGCTACAGACAAGAAAGTGTTCTTGGCCATGCTCAAGAATTATATGAGTCATGTGCCAGATGAGCGCTATCAGCTCAGTGCCGTCGCACAGGCTGTCGATTCTCTGTGGGAGGGAGATTACCAGCGCTACGTGGACAATCTCTATGCTACCAGCCTGTTGGCCCATCCTGATGAGCTTAAGAGGGTAGCGGACATCTCTGAGCTTCGTGACGACCCTATGTTTAGTGCCGTTCTTGATATTATGATGCCATTTTATGCTTTGGCGGGCACGCTCCATCAAGAAGAGGCTTACGAGCAACTCCTTGGTGATGGCATCCGCGAAATGAACCACGACCATGAGTACTATCCCGATGCCAACTTCACCATGCGCCTCAGTTACGGTCTCTGCAAGCCCATTGATTTCGCTCCTGGCACTACAGGACTGAAGGAGGAGGCAACCTCTTTGATTACCTCCCCCCGTTCGTTCCTCAACAAGCATGAGCAGAACCCCGACAATCTTGACTTCGAGCTTATCCCCCAAGTGTATAAGTGGATGAAGCGTGGTAAGTTCTCCAAGCAGTATCTAGATGCTCAGACGGGACAGCTTCCTCTCTGTTTCCTCACAACCAATGACATTACTGGCGGAAACTCCGGTTCAGGCATGTTCGATGGTCGTGGACGTCTCATCGGCCTTGCCTTCGACGGCAACTGGGAAGCCATGTCTGGCGACTTGAAGTTCGATAACGCCCTTCAGCGTTGCATTGGAGTTGACATTCGCTATGTACTCTCCGTCATGGATGACTATAGCCATGCCAAGCGGCTCATCAAGGAGTTGACTATCGAGTAGCATCCCTACCAGCCATAGTGATGGTGATGGTGGTGATGATGAGGTGGCGGTGGTGGAGGCGGTACGTCAATGCGGCAAACTGGGCCATAGTCCCATAATTCGCAATAGCAAGACTGCATCAGCAGCGAGCCAAGAATCATCGCAAGGATAAGAATCAACTTAGTTTTCATAAGGCCATTGTTTTAAGCGTTCAACAATCTGTTTCTTTCTCGAACCGTCCGCTATGTGGAGGTTTACGATGCAAAGATACAAGCACTTCAACGCCCGATCAAGAGCCTTTTTCCTAAACAGTTCCGAGAAATCCCTACGCTGTATTGGTCTTTTCCCCATCTTGGGTATTCAATCCCTCCAGTCGTCAACTCATACCACAATCGTCCATTCATATCACAATTATCCAAAAAAGGTCTTGCCTACGAAAAAAGTCTGTAGGCAAGACCTTTTGTTTGGTTTGAATCCTCTACATTTGTGCTGACAATCAACGACTAACTAATAGCTAGATTCCTATGAAGAAAAATTTACTGACTCTCTTGATGGCATGCTATGTGACCATCAGTTTCGCAGGGGCGAAACAAATCTACACTACCGACATCGTCCGCGATGTGGCAAAGACAGAAAGCCAACCTGCACTCATGCGTGTGAGCACGAATGTGCTAGTTGAGGCCTTCCAGCTCTCGTCCGAAGAAGCCTTCTTCAAGGCTCTTGCGGCAGGTTCTGTCAAGTTCCTCGCCAAATCGGGCAGTAAAGGCACCATCTCCAGCGCTGTTTCCTATGGCACTCATGGCTACTGGTTCACCTCAAGCAGTGTAGTGGTCACTGCCGAGAACGGAAACCGTCGTGTGGCATGCAAATATGAGGACGGGTACTTCCATCTCATTCACCGCACAGGCAGCAACTTAAAGGGTTTGCCCTATGTGAACACAGGTGATTCCTATTCCTTCACTCAGCTTTTTGTAATGGGTACTGATACAGTCGAATACGTGTTCAATGTCACTATGGGCTCAGCCGAGCGCATAGACACCGATCAGCCTCCCTACGAGGAGGTGCTTGAGCATCGGAAGGATGAAATCGATGTGTGGAAAGTGCAGCCTCTTGTGCGCCAGAACGAGGGAGAGTGGCTTCCTCAGCACTACATTCAAGTGATGGTAGGCGACAAGATATCCTTCAGTTGTGCCGACCGCTCTCCCAATACCGTTTATCGTGTAGCTTATAAGGATGCCAAAAAGAAGAGTCTGCGCGTGTCCAAAGCCAATCCTGAGTTTGTGCTCACTGAGAGTGCCCAGATTAGCGATGGCGGTTATTACTACTGCGATGTGCGCTACAAGGATGCAGAGGGCCACGTCTTTTCTCAAAGTAACCTTCGTATCTATGTGGATGTGCAAGAAGCCCCTTTAGGAACCCCTTTCTTTTGGGAAGGGCGGGTTCCGCAGTTCTCGCACGACTGGAAACAGGACCCGCAATATAATTATGGAGTCTATGAGAAGCCTACCAGGAACCGTGATGACGTGTCTGCCACCGATCGCAGCGGCAAAGCAACTCATTGGGTAAACGGCGAGTGGTGGACCGTGTGCTGGGGCAGCAACTTGAATGCCGAAGCGGGCGACCCCGATTCGGAAGAAGTGAGGAAGTGTGCCGAGAACATGATGAAGAAGTATGACGACGACTTCGGCTACATCCGTGAGCAGATGGGGTGGCCGCCCGACCTCCGTGCGCGCAATGGCTACCGTTCCCTTGTCTATATCTTTGGCTCCGGTCTGCAGCAGGACAATACCTCCAACACCGAGAAGGGTGGATACCAGAGCGCTATCGGCGGGTGGCCTTGTGTGTATGCCTCTTACTATCCATTCTCCCGTT
>AUXO013168398.1_pt1 | contig 20874 bp, 21 predicted proteins | sample 768731 | NCBI WGS metagenome assembly AUXO01 (sample SAMN02715735, study PRJNA202380) | gut metagenome | biome: sheep rumen | host: Ovis aries | place: New Zealand: Palmerston North
ACGTCATTGCGAGTGCATAATACGTCATTGCGAGCGAAGCGAAGCAATCCATGCATCACTCCGTCATCCTGAGCGAAGCGAAGGATCCAGTCTCATTTAGAACATGTACGCCCGCTTCTTCAAACGCCCCCTCGACTTTTTCTGCGCTCTGGCGGCCATCATCTGCCTGAGCCCGGTCCTCGTCGTACTCACTATCCTCGGCGCCATCAAGATGAAGGGCAACCCGTTCTTTACGCAGCCGCGCCCGGGCCTTAACGAAAAAATCTTCAAGCTCATCAAGTTCCGCACGATGACGAACGAGAAGGACGCCAACGGCAACCTGCTCCCTGACGATGTTCGCCTAAATTCTTACGGCAAGTTCTTGCGTTCTACCAGCCTCGACGAACTCCCTGAATTGTTCAACATTCTTAAAGGGGATATGGCTGTAATTGGGCCGAGACCGCTTTTGGTCGAATACTTGCCGCGTTACAATTCCGAGCAAAAACATCGCCATGATGTGCGCCCGGGGCTCAGCGGCCTTGCGCAGGTAAACGGTCGCAACGCTATTACCTGGGAACAGAAATTTAAGTACGATGTGGAATACGTGAACCACGTGACCTTCCTCGGCGATGTAAAGATTATCCTCACCACGCTCAAAAAGGCTGTAAAACGTGAAGGAATCAGCGGAGCCAATGGTGAAGCTACCATGACCGCATTTATGGGAACTCCGGAACCAGAACAGAAGGTTGCAAATGGCTGAACTTAAAGACGTCGCAATATATGGCGCAGGCGGCTTTGGTCGCGAAGTAGCATGTTCCATCAACAAGATTAACGAAAAAGAACCAACATGGAATCTGCTCGGCTTTTTTGACGATGGTGTGGAAAAAGGCAAGATGGTCTCACATTTTGGCCCTATCCTTGGTGGCATGCAAGAGTTGAACGCTTGGCAAGGTAAAATCAATGTAATTGTGGCCATTGGGAACCCTAATACAGTCAAAAAAGTAGTAGAAAAGATTACTAATGCGAATGTTGAATTCCCGAACCTGATTTACCCTAACACCTATTACTCCGATAAGGAGTCGTTTACTATAGGCAAGGGAAACATAATTCAGGGTGGTTGTGCTTTTTCATGTGATGTGAGCATTGGTAATTTCAATGTTTTTAACGGATCAGTCGTTCTCGGACACGATGTTAAAATTGGTGATTACAATTCATTTATGCCCGCTGTTCGTATATCTGGTGAAGTAACAATGGGAGATTGCAACTTTTTCGGAGTCAACTCCATTGTACTTCAATTGTTGAAAATAAAGAATGGCGTAAGACTTGCTGCAGGTAGTGTCTTAATGACAAAACCAAAGGAAAATAGCCTTTACATTGGCGTCCCTGCCAAGCGTGAAAAAATTTAACAATAAACCCCTAAACATAGGAGATAAACATGGATATCAACGAATTCATTGAACATTTTGCCGAGCAGTTCGAAGAAACTGATGCTGCCGAATTTAAGGCAGATACCAAGTTCCATGACTTGGACGAATGGTCTTCTTTGATGGCTCTCAACATCATTGCAATGGTCGATGAAGAATACGATATTACGCTCAAGGGCGCTGATATTGAAAACTCTGCAACTATTGAAGATTTGTTTAACACTGTAAAGAGCAAAAAGTAATGGCGTTTTTATCTTTCCCGAATGTTCGAATTGCCGGCATATCAGCCGGAGTTCCCCAAAATATTGCCGACAATCTGCACCCCACAGAAGATGACGCAGTCTCAACGGAGTATTCTCCCGAGGACTTTGTCAAAACAACGGGTGTAAAGGAACGTCGGGTTAGTTACACTTTAACAACGTCAGATTTGTGCTATGCGGCGGCAGAAAAAATCATAGCCGATTTAAACTGGAATAAAGAGGATATCGGTGCGATATTCTTTGTTTCTCAGTCTCCGGACTATATTTTGCCTGCTACCGCTTGCATTTTACAAGATCGTTTGGGCTTATCTAAAGAATGTTTTGCAGAAGACATCTCTTTAGGCTGCTCTGGATGGGTATATGGCTTAAGCTCCGCCGCATCGATTCTTGGCAGAGGGACTATTAAAAAAGCTTTAGTAATGTGCGGTGAAGCAAAAGCAAGGTTTAGAGGACCTCGTCGTCGTAGAAATCCTTTATTTGGCTGCTGCGGCACTGTTACTGCAGTGGAATTCTGTGAAGGGCATTCTGAAATCATGTTCCATTTTGGGACTGATGGTAGTGGCTTTGATGCTATTATCACACCAGAAGGCGGTGCGCGCAACCCTGTTACTACATCTAGTTTTGATACAGAAATTGTTGAAGGAAAGGAAACATACAGACTTCAATCTCGTATGAAAGGGATGGATGTATTCTCCTTTGGCATAACCGCTGCTCCAAAGTCGGTTAAATCTCTTGCTACTCACTATAATTTTGATTATTTGCAAGCTGATTGGTTTGTATTCCATCAGGCAAATACCAAGATGAATAACATGATTGCAAAGAAGTTGAAATTGCCAATGGAGAAGGTTCCTTCTAGCATGTATAAGTTTGGCAATACGAATGGCGCAAGTATTCCAATGACTATCGTTGCAGAACTTAAAAATAAAGCTGAAAATAAACCGGCAAAATTCCTTTGTTGCGGATTTGGTGTAGGTCTTTCTTGGGGAACAACTTATTTTGAAACTGAAAATCTTGTAATATCAGACCTTGTAGAAGTGTCGGATGAGGAGGTGGATAAGGTACATGTCGTATAATCCATTTTCACTAGAGGGCAAGAAGATTCTTGTTACTGGTGCATCGTCTGGGATTGGGCGTACTACGGCTATTGAGTGCTCAAAAATGGGGGCTACTGTTTATATTACTGCTCGTAATGAAGCTCGCTTGAAAGAGACTTTTGATTCTCTTGATCGTTCTTTTGCTCAGGATCATCAGATGATCCTTGCTGAATTGTCCAATGAGAATGGTATTGCCGCTTTAGTAGATGCTTTGCCCGCACTGGAAGGCGTTTCCCTTAATGCTGGCATTGTAAAGACTCTTCCTGTGAAATTTATCAATAATGATGATTTGTCGGAAGTCTTAAATGTAAATATGATCGGGCCGGTTTTGTTAACTCAGCGACTTTTGAAAAAGAAAAAACTTTCAAAGGGAAGTTCGGTTGTGTTTACTTCATCTATTGGTGGAGTGATGATTTCTACAATCGGTAATACGATGTATGGAATCTCTAAGGGTGGCCTTAATGCTTTTATGAAGGGGTTCGCTCTTGAAATGGCAAAAAGTGGGATAAGAGGGAATAGCGTCAATCCGGGGCTTGTGTCCACGAATATATTGGCTGCTGGAACCATTTCTGACGACCAACTCAAAGAAAATGTGTCTAAGTATCCATTGGGAAGGCTCGGTAAGCCGGAAGACATCGCTCATGCGATTATTTATTTGTTATCTGATGCGTCGTCTTGGGTTACTGGTCACACTCTAGTTGTTGATGGTGGGGTAATCCTTAAATGATGAATCCATTCTCACTTCAGGGAAAAAGAATTCTCATTGTTGGCGGCAGTTCTGGCATTGGACGCGCGACTTCTCGTCTATGTTCCCAAATGGAGGCAACATGTTATGTTGTTGGACGGAGAGCAGAGCATCTCAAGGCCACACAAGAAGAAATGCTTGGCGATACACATTCCTTTTTATCACTTGATATAACTGATAAAAAAAGTGTAGAAGATGCGATATTAGAATTTCCTGATTTTGATGGTGTCGTTTTTTCTGCAGGCATTGGGGCGATGAAACCGCTGCTTTTTTGCTCTCGCGAGGATTTTGACAGGGTGTTTAACTTGAATTTCTTTGCAACAGTTGAATTTTTGAGGCAACTTGTTAAAAAGAAAAAAGTAAAAAAAATGGGCTCTGTCGTTATCGTTTCCTCTGTTGGTGGCGTATTTGATATTACAGAAGGGAATTGTATCTACGGAACTTCTAAAGCTGCGCTAAATTCTTGGATGAAGTTTTGTGCGCTGGAACTTGCTCCGAAGAAAATTCGTGTTAACAGCGTTAATCCGGGAATGGTCAAAACGCCATTTAATTCACCTGATATACTAACGGCTGAACAACTAGCTGCAGATGCTGCCAAATACCCTTTGAAACGCTTTGGCGAACCTGAAGAAATTGCAAACGCAATCGTTTATTTGTTGTCCGAGGCATCGTCTTGGACTACAGGGACATCTCTAGTTGTTGATGGTGGAATCTCTCTTACATAAATCTTTTGGAAATACAGTATATGGCTTTTTTTAAATTCAATAATATTAAAATATCTGCTGTTGCAGCATGCGTTCCCAAAACAGTCGTAAATGTAGATTCCTTTGCTGAATCATTTGGGAAAGAATATGTTGAAAAGTTTAAAGAGTCTACTGGTGTTAAACAGTACAGAAAGACAAGGGATCATCAGACTGCTTCAGATTTATGTTTTGCATCTGCAGAGAAAATACTAACTGAAAAAAATGTTGATAGGTCGGAAGTAAAAGCTCTGATATTTGTAGCTCATTCTACAGATTATCGTCGTCCAGCAACAGCGTGTGTATTACATAAACGATTGGGGCTAAATAAAGACTGTGTTTCTTTTGATGTGAATTTAGGTTGCTCTGCTTTTGTGTATGGACTTCAAATAATTTGCTCTTTAATGCAGAATTCTGACATTGATAAAGCTCTATTGCTTGTTGGAGAAACGCTGACCAAAATGACAAATCCGAAAGATTCTTCGGTTTCTATGATTTTTGGTGATGGGGGCTCTGCAGTATTGCTTGAAAAATCTACTGATAATTCTTGTATACAGGGCGTTTTAAAAACAGATGGAAACGGTTATCAAGATATTATTGCTCCAGCGGGTGGATATCGTAATATGAACGCCACTCATGAAGATTTTGTTTGGAAAGATGGAAACACTCGTAACCTTTATAATACGGTAATGCGTGGCGATAATGTTTTCTCGTTCACAATTTCTGCGGTGCCTCGGACAATTAAGGAGTTTTTGACCAAAACAGAAACGACCGTTGATGACTATGAATGTTTTGCATTCCATCAGGCAAATAAGTTTATTACAGGAATGCTTGCAAAAAAATTGAAAGTCGATATGGGGAAATTCCCGATATGCCTTGATAGATTCGGAAACACTTCTGCACCAGCAATTCCTCTAACAATATGTGACAAGTATGGTTCAGAGTCTGGGGCGCGGCTTGTTCATTTTTTGATGTGTGGCTTTGGAGTCGGACTTTCTTGGGGTGTTTGCTCGGCAAGTATCAATGTATCCGACATTTACCCAGTCATCGAAAGTGATGATGTTTTTGAAGAGGGTATAATTAATTCCCCAAATGATTTTTTGGAGGCTTGATGTCTTTTAATCCTTTTTCATTAGAAAATAAAACTATTATTGTAACGGGAGCCTCTAGCGGAATAGGTCGTCAAATAGCGATTGACTGCACTAAAATGGGGGCAAAAGTTATTGCCATTGCTCGTAATGAAGACCGTTTGAATGAAACAATTCAATTGTGTGACAAAGCTGAATCGCAAAAAAGCTATGTATTTGACCTGCAGAATACAGATGGCATTGCAGATTTGGTGAAGAAAATTGTAGAAGAAAATGGAAAGATTGATGGGTTCGTTCATTCGGCGGGAATCGAAAAAACAGCACCTTTGAAATTGATTTCTACAGACGATTACGAATCTGTAATGAAAACAAATGCTTTGAGTGGATTTGAATTTATTCGCCAGCTGAGTAGCAAAAAGATTTCAAATGATGCTGCGCACTTTGTCCTGATAGCTTCGATTACTGCGCTAATCGGTAGGGTTGGAGTTTCTGCATATTCAGCTTCTAAGGGGGCGATTGTTAGTACGATTAGACCCATGGCTATGGAATTGTCTAAAAGAAATATATGCATTAATTGTATTTCTCCAGGAACGATTCTAACTCCTATGATGCAAAACTTTTTAAGTGAGCTTACTCCGGAACAATACGAAAAACGTGTTGAAGGATTCTTGCTTGGTTTGGGGAAAACTACGGATATTTCCAATGCTTGTATTTACCTTCTTTCGGATGCTAGTCGCTGGGTTACTGGGCAAAATCTTGTTATCGATGGTGGATATACGATAAGGTGAATTCTTTTGGTGGGCTAAGATACAGATGAAAATTCTTTATGTAACGACAATTTCAGGGACAATGAATTTTTTCACAGAGCACATAAAAATGCTCTTAAACGAAGGCCATACCGTAGAAATTGCAACAAATTGCGAAATTCCAGTTCCTGAAATTTACAACACTCTCGGCTGTAGGGTTCACGATATTCCGTTTTCGCGTTCTCCGTTCAGCAAGAACAATCTTAAAGCCTACAAAATGTTCAAGCAACTTGTTGAATCGGAACATTACGACATCGTGCATACTCATACGCCAAACGCATCAATGATTGCGCGGTTAGCATGCCGCGAAGTTCGCAAACAGGGAACACGGGTCTTTTACACCGCTCACGGATTTCACTTTTTTAAGGGAGCTCCGCTAAAAAATTGGTTGATGTATTATCCGATTGAGAAATTCTGTGCCCGTTTTACAGATGTCTTGATTACCATCAATAAAGAAGACTACGCCTTGGCTCAGAAAAAAATGCCGGCAAAGAAAGTTTGCTATGTGCCAGGAGTTGGAATAGACCTTGAAAGAATAAGGTCTGTGCAAGCTGATCGAAATGAAAAGCGTAAATCGATGGGAGTGCCGGAAGATTGTATCTTGCTTCTTTCGATTGGCGAACTTAATGTCAACAAAAATCATCAGGTTGTATTGAAGGCCCTTGCAAAACTTGATAACAAGAATGTTCATTATGCAATTGCCGGCGTTGGTGACCAGAAAGACAATTTGCTGAATTTGGCGAAGGAACTCGGTATAGAAAATCAGTTCCATTTACTCGGTTACAGAACAGATGCGTTGAAACTTTATCGAGGTGCAGATGTATTTGTCTTCCCGTCATTCCGAGAAGGTCTTTCTGTGTCTATGATGGAAGCTATGGCGAGCGGCCTCCCGATTGTTTGCTCTAAAATTCGTGGAAATGTTGATTTGGTTCAGAATGGAATTGGAGGATACAATTTTATGCCAACAAATATTGAAAATTTGACACGGCAAATAGATTTATTAATTGAAAATGTTGCTGAAAGAAAAAAAATGGGATTAGCCAATAAAGAAGCTATCAAAACCTTTTCCCTGAAAAGTATCTTGAAAAAAATGGATGAAATTTATAATTCAAGGCTTTAATTATGTATAATCCGCTAGTTTCAATTGTAATACCCGCATATAACGCATCTAATTATTTAGCAAATGCCATAAATAGTGCATTGGTTCAGACATATAAGAATATTGAAATCATTGTTGTCAACGATGGTTCAAAGGACAATGGAGCTACTAGAACTGTAGCAGAATCTTTTGGCGATAAAATTCGTTATTATGAAAAGGAAAATGGAGGATCATCATCCGCTCTTAATTATGGAATTAAGCATATGAAGGGAGAATGGTTTTCTTGGCTGAGCCACGATGATCTTTATTATCCTCAAAAAATTGAAAAAGAGGTTGTGTATTTACGAACTTTATCATCTGAAAACTTAATAAATCATGTCATATTTTCCGCTGCAGATCATGTTGATAAAGACGGAAAAATAATATCAAAGCCTCAGCAAGTAAAAAGCGAAGTTCTTTCACAAAAGATAGAAGCGTTTTCGGATAATCGAAAAATGATTGCATCTTTAACGGATTATACGTTTCATGGTTGCAGTTGCTTAGTAAATCGAAATCTTTTTGATGAAATCGGAATGTTTGATGAATCCTTGCGAATTGTCAATGATGCTGAAATGTGGTTTAGAGTATATGCTGCGGGTTGTAAAATTCATTACATTCCCGATGTTTTGGTAAGCGGAAGAGTCCATGCGAAGCAAATATCAAGAGCTATCGGTTTTTCATACCACAATCCTGAGCAAGATTTATTATGGAATAAGCGTTTAGAATGGCTTAAGGAAAAATATCCAAATGATTACGACTGCTTTTATGAATATGGAAAAAATGCATTTGTAAAGACTCATAATGTAGATGGGCAAAAAGCGTTTGATTACGCAGCAAAGTTAAATCCATCAAAAAAAATAAAACTTTTTATTGTTCGATATTTTCTGACGTTCAAAGGATATTTTTTTGACCTGTTAAAGAAAATGTATTTAAATGTGAAAGTATAATGCTACCATACTATTTATTAATAATGCTTCCTTTTTTTTGCGGATGGGTGGAATCTATTTTACGCCCAAACAGAGAACATATGTTTTCTGTAAAACGGTCGAATTTTCCAATAATAGTTTTTTTTGTAATTTGGTTTATAATGCTTGCTCTTAGGCATTCAACCAAATGTGGATGGGATTTGGGTAATTATCAATTCTATTTCTACCATGTTGCGGATTTGAAATTTTTTAATATTTTTAGATTTTACACAACTGAACAACTGTATTTTGTATTTAATTGGCTTGTCTCTCGTATTTGTCCTGATTTCCGTTTGTTGATGGTTGTAACAGCTTTTTTGTGCACAAGCATTACAGGATGGTTTTATTATAAAAAGTCTGAGTTTTCGTTGTTAACAATTCTATTGTTTGTTACGAATTCTTGTTTTGTCCTATTTTATTCCGGTTTACGACAATCTCTGGCTTTACTTTTTGTTGTTCCTGCTTATTATTTTACTATACAAAAACGACTATTTCCTTTTATATTAACAGTAATTCTAGCGAAATATATTCATAATTCTGCAATAATGTTGGCATTATTGTATCCTGTATTTCATATTCAATTACGAAGCAAGCATTTTCTTTTGATTATGATTGCTGTTGCTTTGTTTTTTGTATTTAAAGCGCCTTTATTCACTTACTTTGTTCCTTTTTTATCTGAAAAATATTCAGTAGGTATTGCAATCGAAACAGGAGCATATTCCGTTTGGACTATGTTTCTTTTGTTTCTTATGTATTCATTTTTAGTTTTAGACGATTCAAAAATGAATGCAGAAAGTCTCGGTTTAAGAAATATTCTTGTCATTATGACTCTTATTCAAGGGTTTGCTGCTATTCATCCATTAGCAATGCGCATGAACTATTATTTTGTTTTACTTTTCCCTATAATAATTCCCAAATTAATGCTTTATCCTAAAGTCGGTAATGAAAATATTGTTCAGTTTTCTCGATGGGTAATGGTTGCATTTTTTACATTTTATTTCTTTTACTTTATTAATTCAGGAAGTGCTGGATTAGGGGCTTACCCATATGTAGCTTATTGGGAGTAGACTATGAAAATAGTTCAAATTAATGTAACTTGTGGCGCCGGCAGCACTGGAAAAATTTGTGTTTCTGTGAGCAATTTGTTAAGTGCCGAGAACATAGAAAATTATATTCTCTATGTTTCGGGAAAATCTTCATTCCCATATGGTTTAAAATATGCTTTTGATAAGTATGTCAAATTACAGGCGTTGAAATCTAGAATTTTTGGAAACTACGGCTTTAATTCAAAATATGCAACAAAAAAGTTAATCAATGAGTTAGGCCGAATAAAGCCAGATATTGTCCACCTGCACAATTTGCATGGGCATAATTGCAATTTGACGATGCTGTTTTCTTATTTGAAAGAAAATAAAATCAAACTATTTTGGACTTTTCATGATTGTTGGGCGTTTACGGCTTATTGTCCGTATTTTGATTTAGCAAAGTGCAAAAAATGGATGAATGAATGTCACGACTGTTCTCTGCATAAAACTTATTCATGGTTTTTTGATAGAAGCAAGTTTCTTTTTAATGAAAAGAAAAAATTATTTCAGGGACTTAATTTGACAATAATAACGCCATCACAGTGGCTTGCGAATTTGGTAAAACAGTCGTTTTTAAAAGATTATCCTGTTAAGATTATCAACAATGGTATAGATCTTTTCGTGTTTAAACCAACAGAAAGTGATTTCCGCGAAAAGTGTGGACTCGCAGGCAAGAAGGTTGTGCTTGGTGTCGCTTTTGGCTGGGGTATGCGCAAGGGGCTAGATGTATTCGTTGAGCTTGCGAGACGCTTGCCAAATGATTATCAGATTGTACTTGTGGGAACAGATGACTATGTGGATAAACAATTACCTGCAAACATAATTTCGATTCATCGTACACAGAATCAGAAAGAACTCGCCGAAATATATACTGCGGCTGACGTTTTTGCAAACCCCACTAGAGAGGAAAATTATCCAACAGTTAATATGGAATCAATCGCATGTGGAACCCCTGTGGTTACCTTTAGAACTGGAGGAAGTCCTGAAATACTAGATGAAACATGTGGTTCCGTCGTTGAATGTGATGACATTGATTCCATGGAAAGAGAAATTATAAGAATTTGCGAAGAAAAGCCTTATTCAAAGGAAGATTGTTTAACGCGAGCAAAAAATTTTGACATGAATGACAGATTCAAAGAATACGTAGAATTATACAAGGATGAAAAATGCGTTTGAAGCTTGCATATGTTGGATTTGCGTTTAAGCATCATTTAAATACGCATGCGGGGTACCATCAAATTGAAAGGTATCTTCCGTATGATCAAATTTTTGATGTTCAAAAATTCCATTTTAGAAACACGTGTAGAACAAATATTATAATTCGTGTTGTTAGGCGAATAGTTCGGTTTATTTTTGGATTTAATGTTATTCCGTGGTTTGTCTTGGATTTGGTTCGCTATGGACGGAAAAATCCAAATACAGTTTTTCATTTCATTTATGGTGAAAATTTACTAAACAATATCAAACCTTTGCTTAATTCAAATAATAAGATTGTTTGTACATTTCATCAACCATTCGATTGGTTTGAACATAATCCTAGATTCTTAAAACTTATTAAGAGTCTAGATGCGATTATTCTTGTTAGTAATGCAGAAATAGATAAATTTGCCGCTGTGGCAGGAAAGGATAAAGTACATTACATTCCTCATGGTATTTGTACGGATTTTTATACGCCGAATACTTCTGTTCCCAAGGAACATATGTTGCTTACTGTTGGAGACTGGCTTCGAGATTACAAATTTGCAAATAAAGTGTATCAAGAACTTCTTGATGTTGATCATGAATTACAAATTAATATTGTTTCATTGCCTAAGAATAAATCGTTTATCACACCACACAAGAGGATTCATTTTTATAGCGGAATATCCGATGAAGAATTAAGATCTTTATATTATCGGTGTTCTATTCTGTTTTTACCGTTGATTAGGTTTACTGCTAATAATGCTCTTTTGGAAGCAGCGGCAGCGGGTTGTTCTGTTGTAATTTCTTCAAATAATTTTGATAATAGTTATATTCCAGAGAATCTTCTAACGCAATCCTGCATGGATGTAAGTGAGACAGTTAATAAAATTCGAGAATCCTTTTCGACTGAGTATAACCAGCCCCTTGCTGATTATGTGAAAAATCATTATTCATGGGATAAAATTGCGAATCAAACTTTTGATTTACTTTCTAATCTATAAAAGGCTAGAATATGAAAAAACAAGAAACGTATACAAATAACCAGCCTTTCAATTTATCATCAAGGATTCAATACATTGATGCCTTGAAAGGTTTTGCTATTTTGCTAGTTGTGATGGGACATGTTTTGGCCAATTGTCATATGGATTATAAATCCTCTCTTATGGGGGGGGGGGCAGAGTATGCTGTTGTGGAAATTTATTTATAGTTTTCACATGCCCCTGTTTATGTTTTGTTCAGGGCTTGTATTTAAATTTGAAAATCCATCAATATCAATTTTTTTTAATGTGTTAAAAAAAAGATTTATAGGATTGATTATCCCTTATTTTTGTATGGGGGTGGTGTCTTTTCTGTTTCGAAATGTATTTTCAGAATACTGGTATCTTTATGTGTTGTTTGTTTTTTATTTTATCTTGCTTCTTCTTCAATATGGTTTATCGAAATTTAAATTAGATAACGGAATTATTGGAACCGTTATTTTGTTGTTGCTCGCATTAGTTTTTCAAATGTTATGTGTCAGATATAAAAGCTTTGCCGTATTGCCTTTTTTTGATCTAAGCCACTTTTCTTTATTTCTTTGGTTTTGCTTGGGATATATCTTTAAAAAACATAATATAGCAAGATTTTGCAATGAAAAAACATTTAGTGTATTCGCCCTAATCTTACTTTTGCTGTATTTATTTCAATCGAATATTATTTTATCAATACATATCCTGGGTCTTGGTCATATATATATATTGTCCAAAATAATGTTTTTTTACTTCTTTTTCATACTCCTAAGGGAAAAATATTTTCTTAATTTTCTATCGAAAATAGGTTTTTACTCACTAGAAATTTATTTGATACATTTTTTCTTACTTCCTAAGATTCCTTTCATGGAAGATATTTTAAACACATTTGATGTGAATACATCTGTTTTAATTCAACTATCAATTACTCTACCGCTTTCATTATTGATAATAGCACTCTGTGTTTTGCTCGCTAAAATAATTCCTGCAAGTCCGTTCAGGAAAGCCCTTCTTGGTAAATAAAAGAAGAACTCTATTCTATAAGGATTTTGACATGTCTTCGGCTTATTCTCATGATAATAAGCGTATTGCGAAAAATACTTTAATGCTGTATTTTCGTATGCTAATTACTTTGATTATCGCCTTATACGCATCACGCGTTATACTGCAGGTGCTAGGGGCTTCTGACTTCGGTTTGAATAATGTTGTTGCTGGGTTTGTTTCTTTGTTTACATTCGTTAACAGTACATTGGCTATTGGAACGCAACGATTTTTGACATATTCTTTGGGTGCTAAAGATGAAGATAAATTGAGAAAAGTATTTGCAACAGCATTGGTTTTACATATTTCTTTTTCTCTTGTATTCCTTGTCATTTTGGAAACAATTGGTGTATGGTTTTTACAAAATAAATTATCAATACCTTTAGGTCGTGAATCAGCAGCGTTTTGGGTCTTTCAATTTGCTGTTTTTTCTACAGCTGTTCAATTTATTCAGGTTCCTTATAGCGCGGCCTTGGCCGCACATGAAAATTTTAAAATATACGCATATATGAGCATCTATGATGCTGCGATGAAATTATTAATCGTTTTCTTAATTCAAATGATAAATACAGATAAATTGATTTTGTATTCTATTCTTTTTACAATGGTGTCTTTATCATCGACGTTGATATACAATATTTATTGTCGAAAAAACTTCCAAGAATGCAACACATCCATTAAACTTTTTTTTGACAAATCACTTTGTAAAGAAATGGGAATTTTTTCAGGATGGAATGTTATTGGTTGCACAGCTTTTTTAATGTCTGGCCAAGGTGTTAATACTCTTTTGAATATTTTTTTAGGGACTATTGTAAATGCTGCCCGAGGAATTTCCGTTCAAGTAACAGCCGTGGCTAATCAATTGGTTAATAATTTTCTTGTCGCTGTTAATCCACAAATAGTAAAGTTATATGCTGAAAAAAAATATGATGAGATGTTTTCTCTTGCAATGAATGCTTCAAAATATGGCGTTGCATTGATGTTGTGGATTTGCATACCCCTTATTAGCGAAATGGACTATGTACTGACTTTATGGCTCGGAAATTTTCCTGAGCATACGGTTGTTTTTTCAAAGATTGCTTTACTCCAAGCGATCGTCATGTCGAACACACGTCCGCTAATAACAATTTTACATGCAACAGGGAAAATGAAATGGCCGAGTATTGTCTCTGGTTCAGCGCTTTTACTTATTTTACCAATTACATATGTTTTGCTAAGAAAAGGACTAAATGTAGATATCATTGTTAGCATTAACATTATTCCGTGGATATGCGAGTTTATTTTTTCTCTATATTTTGTAAAAAAATATACCGGAGTGAATACTTGGGTGTATTTTCCAAAGGTTGTTTTAAAAATTTTATTTGTGGCGATAACACCCTTTGTTTGCATACATCTTCTTAAATCATCCTTGGAAGAATCTTTTGGTCGTGTTGTGTTGACAACTTTATCTTGTACAATATCTCTAGGGTTGTGTGTATATATGGTTCTTTTGAATTCTATTGATAGAATTAAGGTAGTCTCGTTTATTAAGAAGAAATTATCGATGAATTAATTTTTTTAACAGACTCCTTTTAAAGCACTTTATTGTTAAAATAACATATGGTATTTTTTTAGGTGTATGCGCCAAATTAAGATGCGTAGCGACGAAAGAATGGGGAACCAAGAGGTGCATGAACAAGAACCTTCTCTACGAGCATGAAAAGATGTAGGAATATGAAAAAAATGAAATAGGCGAAGATGGATGTAGCCTAGATCTGATGTTGGGGCAAACTATTTTTAGAAAAGTCTCTTGACTCAACTAGATCTCTAATTGATCGAAATCTTTATAGGCGAAAATTAGAAAGGCTTTTTTAATTATCTCTTAAAGATTTTCAAAAAAGAATTCTTTGTAAGAGTCCAAAAGAACCAGGTTAGCAATGTATAAAAACATCCGCCAACAACAACTTCTAAAAAAAGCTTATACATTATGGGAATAGACATTTTTGATATCAATTGCACAACAACATACATTCCTAAACCGATAATTGAATACATAAAACTATTTATCCACAATTGTTTTAACGAAATACGAATATAAAGTATTCGCCAAATGCAAGCAAAAAATTCAGCAGCAATAGTTCCTAAAACAGCCCCTATAGCACCATACTTTGGAATTAGCAATAAATTAACAATTAAGTTTATTATAGTACCTGCCAATGTTGAATGTATAAATATTTTTTCAAGTTTCATTGGTATAAGAAACTGAGTATTTATTGTATTCGAAATGCCTTTGATTATAATCACAACTGAGAAAATTTTAGTTAGTGATATGCATTCTTCATAACCTTTACCGAAGAAGAATGGGACAAAGTCTTTTGATATTGAAGAAATTCCAAAGAACAGAGCTACACCCAAACAAATAGTTCCATCTAAAGAAGAAAAAAAATAATTTTTTCCCTTTTCGCAGTTTGACTCAAATAAGGCAACCATTCTTGGTAGCATCACTATTCCAATACCAGTCAGAATGGATAACGGAATGTTAACAATTTTGTCGGAATTGTAATAAAAACCAGTTTCTGTATAAGAACTTAATAATCCTAACATTGTTTTATCCATAGAATGGTATACCGACATAGCTAGCAGTGGTACAAAAAAAACAAGATTAGGTTTTATGTGTTTTTTTATATCAATCCAATTAGGTATATGAAAATCAATTATTTTTATTAAATTGATTAATAAAATTATTTGACCAACTAAAGTCCCTCCTAACATTATCAATGTATAAAGCCACAAATCTTTTTTTTCTTTGACCAAAAGAAAAATCGCTAAAACAGTTATTAATCTAATTATAAAGCTTCTTATTACTGTTGGTTTAAAATTCTCAACTCCCCAATAAAGCCAATTAATGTCGAAAAAACAGCTAAGAATTGCAATTCCTTGAATTAGTGTTATAACCTTATTTTCTGAAACGAAAAAGATGCAATAACAAACGTAGATAAAAAAGGTTAATACTGAAAAAAAAAGTTGAAGAGAATAAATATTAATAAATGTAATGCTCCGTAATTTTCGATTTTCTTTAACAGCTGCAATACATCTTGTTCCGTAATTAACTGTTCCTAGCATAGCAAATAATGTAAAATAAGAAACAATAGATGATGTATATGAAAAAATTCCCAATTGTTCAGCTCCTAAAACACGAGCCAAGTAAGGAGCTGTAAAAAGTGGCAAAATTATATTTAAAATTTGATATGCGGTTTGAAGTGCCAAATTTTTTTTTAAGGTATTATCATTCATATTTAATCGAATTATCGTTCCTTTTCTAAAAAGGGTTACTTCCTCGAAAACGCGTTTCTGTCAAATAAAAAAATACAATACATAGGTAAAATATAGAACCACAAAATAAGCACTGTATATTGACTCCAATCACCTCTTTGTGCGCTTATAATAATAAAAAAGCAAAAAATATAATACAGTATATCGGCCATAGAAATTTTTTTGATGTTGTATAGTCGGTTGTAATAATTTTGGTCAAGTCGCGTACAAATAAATCCCCATAGAAATGGAAAAATGGCGATTCCAAACACACCCATAATAGCATATCCCTCACCTAACACACTATTACCTGCTGTAGAAAAGCCTGTTGCTGCTAAGGATGGGTCTGTATATTTTAGAACTTGCATACTTAAGGGTTCAGGCTTTGATATCCATATACTTCTTGGTATAAAAGAATATAAAGCTTTAAACCAAACGATGGGATTGATATATGGAGATTCAAAATCTAATAATTTATCGAAAAAAATATAACTCGCTCCGAAATCGGTACTTTCCAAAACGTATTCACCGTTTATCATGTTTGAAAGAGATGCAAATTGACCAAGTCCTAAACATCTAATATAATTCAATGCAACCATAAGGGAAACAACGCCCCCTCCTCCTAACAAGACAGAAACAAGCTGTATTTTTTTTGATTTATTTCGCATTTCAATAAAAAAGATACATCCGATAAAACACATTAAAAATAATCGAGTGAATGAAAAAATTATTGATAAGAGAATATATACTATAAAGCAAATTATGCTTTTGGTTTTCTGAATTGTTTTATTTTGAGATGTCCAAATAATCAAAGTACAAATAAATAAAAAATGTAAAAATAATAAGTATGATGTAGAAATGTTTAATGATTCATCTAAAGCTATTTGCTTTGTTGTGGTAGATCCTTTTAAAATATGTAAAAGCCCATTTTGACCTATGGCGGCTATAAGAAAAAAGAAAAAAAGTAAAAGAAAAAAAATATAACATCTAAAAGCTGTATCAAAAGAAAAAAATTTTTTTTCTAATTTTAAAAATGAAAAAATATTTTGATTACGTATTGTAGACGAAATAAAACTTCCATAACAAAAAGTAATTATTCCAATCAATGCGTAGAAATCTATTTCATTCTCATGTTGAAATATTTTGTTTGAAAATATGGGATAGCCAACAAAAATAAGTAAATATACCGACAACCATATGGAGCTAGATGAAAAAAGTCTATTTTGTCGGTAATTATTAAGTAAAACACCTATACCAATGACTAATATTAAATATTTTATCACCATAATTATGTAGTTTATCCCTCAAATAGATGTCTTTTTCAAAAAAACTATGATTGTTTTTTTATAACTCCAATTAATTGCTTTATGATTTTTTTTACAAATAGTTTTGTATATAACAAACAATCATGTAACAAGCTAATTGATGTATTCGAAAAGAAACTTTCTTCCTGTAAAAAAAGTCCGTTTGCAATATAATAATTAGAATAATTCTTTAGATTTTTATCAACAATAAGATTTCTTTTTTGAAAATGTACATATAAAATTTCTTCAGTACATTTTTGCTGATTTAAATAGAAACAGCGATATAAAGAACCATTATCGTACTTATAAAATATGTCTTTCATTTTTTTATATATATTTGATTCATTAACATTCTTCCTATGATATGGTCCTGTTTTACCGGTAATTTCCTTTGTTGGACGGAAAGCTTTAAAACCTACACGAATATCATCCATTATTAATTCGTCATAATAATCTTTCCCCGATTTATCCCAAGCACCACTTATCCCAGCCCATTCATCAAACGCGAAACTATTGTTTGATGAAAAAATCTGCTTATATTCAGGGGTTGTGCGAAAAAATGTATTTATTTCTCGATTATTCTTAAAAATATGTAAATGTCCACGAGTAAAAAGCATTTCGTATTTTTCCAAAATGTCGTCTGTAATAAATTTTCTGATATTTCCAAAAATTAAATCACAGTCGCAATATCCCCAATAATCATAATGTTTCAATTCTTCGTGAAAAACCTCTCCGTAAGTAGGTTTGAAATCACACAACTTATAAGGACGATTAAGTGATATTTCAAAATCAAATATTTTCTGAATCCGTTCTCTTACATATTCAAAAGTACATTTGACAACCTTAACATTTTCTGGATAATTATAGCTTTGTGTAGAATCCGTAAAAATCAACCAATTTATAGTTGGGTTGTTTTTGCAGCTTTCAAGAAAAAGGTGAAAATAATTTTTAAACGGACCGCCAAACCAAGGTAATATAAGACAGATGCTTTTCATAAATTACAGATACTCCTTTGGGCTATTTTGCGATAAGAGAAAAAATTCTTGCTATTTTCTGCAATTGTTTTCATATTTTCAAGTCCGCCATTGATTAATGATTCTTCGATAGCCTTTTTAATTTCTTCTACAGAATCATTTCGTAAGAACTTTACATTTCCACCACGATCAATATGTGTAGTTCCATTCCAATACTTTACTATCATTGGAATTCCCATACCTGCAACTTGTTCCCAAAAAACAGAATGCCGTCCAGGAAAAGCAACCAAATCAGCCATTGCAAAATGAGGGTAAGATTCCTCAGATGAAAGCCATCCTATGTATTTTACTTTACCAGAACAGCGCTTTTCAACTTCACCTTTTAATTCAGGAACAACAGAACCAAAGACAATCAATTTCAGCTTAGGATTATTGATTTGATTTACGGCATTCATTAACAATAATGTTTGTTTTTTGGCCAAATCAATTTTACCACCTGTAACAATTAGTTGTTCATCCTCCGCAACACCATATTTTTTTCGATATTCTAAACGAACATCAGGATGCGAATATTTTTCGACAAAATCATCATCAGCACCCATAGGCAAAAAATCAATTTTATCCGCAGGTAGTCCATAAACATCTTTCAAAAAATCAACACGTGCTGGCAAAACACCATACCATTTTTTCACAAATGGATTGATTTTTTGAGCATAATAACGCCAAATTACCTTATGAAGTATGTTTTTTGATATCCAATTTGTTGCACTATTTGAAAAATCAGCATGATTATCGATATAAGTAACGACATTAGTGTGCGTTCTTAAGTACTTGACAATGATTGAAATATCACAAAATTGGCAACCATGAATAAAAAGAACATCTGGAGATAGATTTTTTAAAACTTCGTATAAGCCTTGATAGCGTTTAAATTTTGAGTTCAGATTTTGGTTGTTTCTCATTGGAAGACGATAAATCTTTACACCATCGCTGTTCGTGTAATTTGATTCTTGTTTTTTTACAAGATTTCCTTTGTCATTCCAAGAATATTGAGAAGTAACTACAGAAACATCAGCAAAGTTCTTTTGATACTTCGTAAGAATATTTTCTTGATAACTCCATCCATCCGAAAAAGGCCCTGCAAGGCATATATTTACAACATTCATAAACCATAAACCCCAAAGTATTTTTTCATCAAAAGATTCTTGTTAAATGCGGTATTTTTTGCAATTTCAAGAGTTTTCTCTAATCTGTATGTTAATTTTATAAAATCACCTTGTTCTACAATATTTTTTTCTGGTACAGACTCGACACTTCCTCCAGTTCTATAAGTTATCGCAGGAGTTCCACAAGCTTGAGCTTCAAGGTTTACTGTCGGATAATTATCCTCATAAGTAGGGTTAAATAGCGCATCTGCTGACGAATATATTTCAGCAAGTTCCTTTACATTATTGGTTCTGGATATAGCCAAAATGTTTTTAGGCAAATCATTCATTTGATTTTCAGAAAGTCCAACAAGAACTATTTTATAATTATCATCAATAATCTTTGAAAGTTCAACAAAGTCATCTAATCCTTTACGTTTATCCCAAATACTTGCAACTCCAAGGATAATCTTTTTACCCATAAGACCGTTCTTTTCTCTAAAATCACTTGGTGAGGGCTTGAAAACGTTCAAATCGATTCCATTATGAATCACCTTTACAGGATACTTGCTTAAAAAAGATTGGTTGACTTCATTTGCAAGCCACTTAGATGGAGTTACCAGTATCATTTTCTTGACACTGGTAAACAAAGCTTTCTTCTTTAGCCAATTCTGTTTAGATTGATCAAAAAAAATGCTTGATGGATAACTCCTTTTTTGCGGACAATTAAAGCAGCCCGTTTTCCATTTATCGCATTTTACATAACTATAATATGCACAATGTCCAGTAAATGCCCAACAATCGTGCAATGTCCAAATTACGTGTTTATCGGCTTTAGCGAGGTAGTTGAATAGAACCTCGATGTTTATATAATAGCCATGAATGTTATGCAGGTGTATTACATCGGGATTGTATTCTTTAATCCATTCAATAAACTTTTCGGTAGCGTGTCTAGAACAAAAACCCGTATTGTCAAAGATTCGACTCCGCAACGCATGGAGCTTTACATCAAAATCGTTACCGATACGGACTGCATATTTTTGATATTTTTCTGGGACAATCTCACGTCCATATGCAATTTTACATTCGTAGCCATTCTGTTCTAGGACTTCTGCCAAATCCGTACAGATTCTTCCCGTACTGCGAATTCCGCAAACACTATTTATTTGGAGAATCTTCATTTTTTATAATCTCCAATATTTTTCCAATTCGTCCATCAGCTTAACCTTACTGAAATGGAGTTTGGAATATTCAACTGCGTTTTTTCCCATTTGCGGTAGAGCAGGGTCGTTGATTAAACCGAGAATTGCCTGAGTCAAAGCATCCGCATCGCCAATGGGTGCACATACACCACAATTTGCCTCGCACACAATGCGCGCAGTCTCTCCGCAGGCGCTTGCCACAATGGGCATTCCACATGCCATATACGACTGTAATTTTGCAGGAATTGTTTTTGCAAACAGAGGCGTATCCATGAACGAGATAAACGCGGCATCGCATTCGGCAAGTATCGCCGGGATTTTCTCGGCAGGTTGGCGGTCGACCATGGTAAACATGTCGCCAACGCCAATCTGTTCTATCTGCTTGATAAGTTCCGCCTTGTTAC
>AUXO016562603.1_pt1 | contig 20873 bp, 18 predicted proteins | sample 768731 | NCBI WGS metagenome assembly AUXO01 (sample SAMN02715735, study PRJNA202380) | gut metagenome | biome: sheep rumen | host: Ovis aries | place: New Zealand: Palmerston North
CATGGGGAATGTTATCATCCGCTTTAATCCTTCCTATTTCCTTGACCGTGAAGGTATAATCGATCCGGAAGACCGTACCCTTGTCATGAATGAATTATTCCTCTCTGTGGAATGGGCTCAGATGGATCTCGGCGTCCTTACGGAAGAATCCGCGGAGCCGCAGATTATGGCCCGCATCCCGGAGCACCTGAAGGAAAGGGTTCACCGCCTTCTTTACTCCTGGGCATGGCCGCGGGAATTGATTCCGGGAATGGAAGAGCTGGTGATGGGGCTGAAAAAAGCCGGTTATGGAATCTGGCTCCTGAGCAACGCAAGCGTTGCTCAGCACCGCTACTGGCCGGATGTCCCCGCAAGCCGGTTTTTTGACGGTAAGCTGATTTCCTGTGATCTCGGTATTGTAAAACCGGATCCGGAAATCTACAAAGCGTTTGTCCGCCGTTTTTCCCTGGTGCCCGAGGAATGCGTATTCATTGATGATGCTCCGAATAATGTTGCCGCAGCCATCGGATGCGGATGGTCCGGCATTGTCTTCCACGGGAGCAGCGAGGAACTTACCAGGAAACTGGGAGAATTGGACGTCTTTCCCCTGTAGGGCATTCATCCCCTTCGGCTGATCCGTTGTATTCCAATGGATACAGCGCGGTTCTTCATCCGCGAGGCTCCTTCGATCCGCATAAAAACATTTCAATACTCAGGAGGTATTCCTTGTCTTCAGTTCCATATTCACGTTATTTGTTCGGGATTGTTCCGTGGTACAGCTTTCTGATCGTAGCCGGCGCAGCTCTTGCGGTATATCTGGCTTCCCGTGAGGAGAGCCGCGCAGGATTGAAAAAAGATACGGTTGTGGATTTTGCACTGATTGTTCTTCCCTGCGGAATTATCGGAGCCCGCCTGTATTATGTTGCTTTTTCATGGGACCAGTTTCGCGGCGATATTCTCTCCGTTTTCAGGATCTGGGAAGGCGGCATCGCCATCTACGGGGCTGTATTGGCAGGATTGCTGGCTGCCCTGTTATTCTGCAGAAAAAGAAGGATATCGTTCCTGTCGCTGTGCGATATTATCGCTCCCGGCCTGATTCTGGCGCAGGCGATCGGAAGGTGGGGGAATTATTTCAATCAGGAAGCCTTTGGAGTCCGAGTGACGGATCCCCGCTTTTGTTTCTTTCCCCTTGCTGTGCAGATTGCTGAGGGAGGAAGTCTTCAATGGCACCTGGCAACCTTTTTTTATGAGTCCGTCTGGAATCTCTTTGTATTCCTCTTCCTGATGATTGCCAGGCGCAGGTTCTTCAGATACAGGGGGGATGTCATATCCTTTTATGCTTTTCTGTACGCCTGCGGAAGGTTTATCGTTGAAGATCTTCGAACCGATTCGCTGTATGCCGGCTCCGGAATCAGAATCAGTCAGCTCCTGAGTGTCGGAATCTGTTTGGCAATCCTTTTAACATACTTTGCCCGATTCAGAACAAAGAAGAGTTTCCGTTCTGTTCCTTCCCTTCTTTTCTTCACGCTATCATTGCTGACAAATCTCTTCCTGCTTCTGTTCCTGTCCGGCCTGCTTCCTCTCAGCACTGTTCCCGGCAAAGCCAGGCTGGCTGTTCTTTGTTCTGCCGCGCTGATCAATGTGTTATCAATCATCATCCTGTACCGCAAAAATGCTGAAGGGAATATCATCTATGCCAACGTCAGGAATTAAGAACGCCCTGTACCGGCTTGCCTTGCCTGTTCTGTCACCCGCTGTAGTGAGAAAACCCGTCTCCTGCAGGGAGGGACATGCCCTGTCCCATGAAGCTCATCTTGTCAGGATCATACGCCGCAATCATATAACAGGCGGTTCCTTTCTGTTTCAGTCCGGCGACCAGGCTGCCTGCCTCTTTTCCGTTCCTTTCCATCAGGCGCAGATCCCGGATTTCCATACGTTTTACAGGGCCGCTTCCATTACCAAAATGGCAACGGCATTGACAGCTGTAATCCTTATGGACAAAGGATTGATTGATCCTGAAGCTCCTGTATCTGAGCTTGTTCCGGACGGCCGCAGGTTAACTCAGCTGAAGGGTATAAAGATCACCCATCTTCTTTCCCATACTTCCGGATTATCTGACCCTCCGGATCTGGAAAGAAAGCTGACAGACAATGTCCCCCTCCCGGACATTTTATCCGGCTGCAACAGGTTTTCCCCTGGTGCCGTTTTCCATTATTCCAACCTTGGCTTCGGTCTTCTCGGCGCGGTTTTTGAAAACATCCTTCATCTTTCCGTGGAAGACGTCTTCAGGAAGTATCTTTTCACTCCCCTTGGACTGGATGCCACCCTGGACGGTTCGACCCTGGAGCCGGAAAGCATCATGCCCCTGATCAGGATTCTCCCGTATCGTTCCGGCAGCGAACTGACCGTAACAGCCCTGGGCCGCCAAAGCATGCAGGGGCCTGATCCGCTTGTTCATATCGGCTATACTGCCGGAAGCATGTATATTACTTTACTTTCTCTTTGCTCCCTCCTGCGTTGCATCCGGGATGGAGGTGCTCCTCTTGTTTCTACCAGGTATTCATCCTTTATGACTAAGGAACGGGCTGCTTACGGAAAAATCTCCCCTTCCCTGTCTTACGGATGCGGATTGCTGATCATCCGTGATCCTCACATCTCGGACAGTCCTGTATTCGGCCATCAGGGATTTGCATATGGATGCGTGGATGGTGCATTCTGGGAAGAAGATACCGGAAACATCATGATTTCTTTGAACGGAGGATGCAGTGAAGCCCGTGTCGGCAGGCTTGGATGTGCAAATCGTGATCTTTGCCGCTACGCTTTCAGAGAGGAGCTTCCGTTGTGGAAATAATCGCATCTGTAGATACAGTCCGTAATAAAACGCACATCGTCTTTGAGAGTGGCTGGCAGGTCTGGCTTGATAAAAAACTGTTGCCCGGTTTTCCGCTTCAGGAAGGCACCCAGGTAAACAGGGAATCCTTCACTAAGTTTATTCTTCTGCATCAGTATCCCGCTGCGCTCAACAGGGCGGTATCATTGCTTGCACAAAGGGCACGCAGCAAAGCTGAAATTGAAAGCAGGCTTAAACTGTCACACTATGACGAGGAAGTAATCAATCTTGTTCTGTATAAGCTTGAGAAAGAAGGTTTCCTGAATGATCAGGAATTTGCGGAGCAGTGGATTGAGTCCAGAATGAAAAAATATGGACCCGCCCGAATCAGGCAGGAGCTGAAAATAAAAGGAGTGGACGCTGAAACCGCGGATGCTTCCATGCTGGCCTGCTCCGAAGAATCGCAGCTGGAAGCTGCTGTTTCGGCCGCCCGAAAAAAGATCCGTTCAGCCTCATCGGCCGCTGATCTTCCAAAGCTTTTCCGCCAGGTTACCGGAATGCTGGTCAGGCGTGGATTCTCATGGGAAACAGCAAAGAAGGCATACGATATCGCCATACAGGAACCGGAAGAATAAACCGGTTTAAGAAACAGCCCGGCGAAAGCCGGGCTGTTTCTGATTCTTACTTGTTTTTCTCTGCAATGGCGGCCTGTGCGGCAGCAAGGCGGGCAATCGGAACTCTGAAGGGAGAGCAGCTGACATAATCAAGCCCGATCCTGTGGCAGAACTCCACGGAACTCGGATCTCCCCCGTGTTCGCCGCAAATACCGACATGAAGCTTCGGGTTCGACGTACGGCCAAGTTTAATCGCTATGTCCATCAGCTTACCAACGCCATTCTGGTCCAGCTTGGCGAATGGATCGTTCTCAAGGATCTTGGCGTCATAATATGCGGACAGGAACTTCCCGGCGTCGTCCCGGCTGAATCCGAATGTCATCTGGGTAAGATCATTGGTGCCGAAGCAGAAGAAGTCCGCTTCCTTTGCAATTTCATCAGCAGTCAGCGCAGCACGCGGAATCTCGATCATGGTTCCCACTTCGTACTCCAGCTCAATTCCGGAGGCCGCGATTTCCGCATCCGCTGTTTCCACGACAACTTTCTTTATGTATTTCAGCTCTTTTATTTCGCAAACCAGCGGAATCATAATTTCGGGTCTGACTTTCCATTCCGGATGCGCTTTCTGGGTCTTAATGGCTGCACGGATAACTGCCTTTGTCTGCATCCTCGCGATTTCAGGATACGTAACCGCAAGACGGCATCCGCGGTGTCCCATCATGGGATTGAACTCATGCAAAGAGGCAATCAGGTTCTTGATGGTCTCAACGCTCTTGTTCTGCGCCTTGGCAAGGAGAGCAATTTCCTCTTCTGTGGTGGGAACGAACTCGTGGAGCGGAGGATCAAGGAAACGAATGCAGACCGGGTATCCTTCAAGCGCCTCATACAGCTTCTCAAAGTCACCCTGCTGATAAGGAAGGATTTTGTCCAGGGCCTTTTCCCGCTCTTCCACCGTGTCAGAGCAGATCATTTCGCGGAAAGCGGCAATCCTTTCAGCCTCAAAGAACATGTGTTCGGTTCTGCACAGGCCGATACCTTCCGCGCCAAGCTCTCGGGCTTTACGGGCATCCGCGGGAGTATCCGCGTTTGTCCGTACGCGAAGCCTCCGATATTTGTCCGCCCAATCCATGATGCGGCCGAATTCACCTGCAATCTTTGCATCCACCGTAGGAATCAGGCCGTCATAGATGTTGCCGGTCGTTCCGTCAATGGAGATAAAGTCGCCTTCCGTAAAGGTCTTGCCGGCCAGGGTGAATTTTTTGTTTTCCTCATCCATGATGATATCGCCGCAGCCGGAAACGCAGCACGTACCCATACCTCTCGCAACAACAGCAGCATGGCTTGTCATTCCGCCGCGTACCGTCAGGATACCCTGGGCGCTCTTCATGCCGGTAATGTCTTCAGGAGAAGTCTCAAGCCGGACAAGCACCACTTTCTCTCCGCGTCCCGCCCAGCTTTCAGCGTCTTCAGCGGAAAATACAATCTTGCCGCAGGCTGCTCCGGGAGAAGCACCGAGACCCTTGCCGATCGGTTTGGCCTTTTTCAGGGCCGCGGCATCAAACTGCGGATGCAGAAGGGTATCGAGGTTCCGGGGGTCGATCATGGATACCGCTTCTTCTTCAGTACGCATTCCCTCGTCCACAAGGTCGCAGGCGATCCGAAGCGCAGCCTGGGCGGTTCTCTTGCCGCTGCGGCACTGCAGCATATACAGTTTCCCGTTTTCCACGGTGAATTCCATATCCTGCATATCCCGGTAATGCTTTTCAAGAAGCGCGCATACCTTGATGAACTCATCATATGCCTGCGGGAACTGCTCAGCCATCTGGCTGATGGGCATGGGCGTACGCACGCCGGCTACAACATCCTCGCCCTGCGCGTTGACAAGGAATTCACCCATCAGTTTGTTCTCGCCCGTAGCGGGGTCACGTGTGAAGGCAACACCGGTACCGGAATTGTTGTTCAGGTTTCCGAACACCATGGGCATAACGTTTACTGCCGTGCCCCAGCTGTAGGGAATATCATTGTCCCGCCGGTACACATTGGCTCTGGGATTGTCCCAGGACCTGAACACGGCTTTGATGGCGCCCATCAGCTGTTCCTTGGGATCGGAAGGGAATTCCGTACCGATCTTGGATTTGTATTCCGCCTTGAACTGGGAAGCAAGTTCCTTCAGATCTTCCGCGGTAAGATCGACGTCAAACTTGACACCCTTCTTCGCTTTCATCTCATCAATCAGCTGTTCAAAGTACTTTTTGCCGACTTCCATGACAACATCGGAATACATCTGGATAAAACGGCGGTAGCTGTCATAGACGAACCGTGCAAATTTAGGATCATCATTGCCGGCGATCATAGCGGCAACAACCTCGTCATTGAGGCCGAGGTTCAGGATCGTGTCCATCATGCCGGGCATGGAAGCACGGGCACCGGACCGAACGGAAACAAGGAGAGGATTCTTTAAATCGCCGAATTTCTTCCCGTTGATCTCTTCCATCTTGGCGATATATTCCATAATCTGAGCCTGGATTTCCTCGTTGATCTGACGCCCGTCTTCGTAATACTGCGTGCAGGCTTCGGTAGAAATCGTGAAACCCTGAGGCACAGGAAGACCAATATGCGTCATCTCAGCCAGATTGGCGCCTTTGCCTCCCAAAAGCTCACGCATTGTTGCGTTTCCTTCGCTGAAGAGGTAGAGATACTTTTTGGACATGAATGAATTCCTCCCCTTTTGTTTTCAGGTGCAGGCAGGAAGCTTACATCTTTCCTGCTCTATACAACTTATAATTATATCTTTTGAAATAGCAGTTTGCAAGTATTTTATCATGACCGTCCGGGGGCTTGTGAGCTTTTCCGGATTCTTTCTTTTCCCTTCTCGGAAGCATCCATCATTTTCCCGGCGTAAGCAGCCGCATCCTCTGATATTCCCTGGGCACCGCTGATCATGCGCCCGATCTCCTCCCGACGCTGATCCCTTGTCAGTTCCCTGACTTCCGTATAAGTTCTGTCGTTTTTTACCCCTTTATATACAAGGTACTGATAATCAGCCGAAGCTGCGATCTGGGGCAGGTGGCTGATACAGATTACCTGCTGGCGGGAAGCGATGGAAACCATTTTTTCAGCCACCGCCTGGGCCATACGTCCGCTGATCCCCGTATCAATTTCATCAAAAATCATTGTCTGCAGCCCGCTTCTTCCGGACTCAATTGTCTTCACCGCAAGCATCAGCCTGCTCAGTTCGCCGCCGGAGGCAATCCTGGCCATGGGTTTAAGCGGCTCCCCCGGATTCGGACTGATCATGAAACAGACCCTGTCATCTCCGTCAGGCGTGGGCATGAGGGGCTTCCCGCTGCTGTTTTCCTCAAACTGCACCTTAACGATTGTGTTCTCCATTCCAAGATCCTTCAGTTCCCGCATCATCTGCTCTTCGAAACGTTCGGCTGTCTGTTTTCTTTCTGCCGTAAGCTGCCTGGCAGCAGACCGGTATCCGGCAAGCAGCTTTTTGTGTTCCGCTCCGGTCTTCTCAATCAGCGCGTCAATCCCGGAAAGCGTTTGATATTCCTCTTCCATTTTTTCCATATTTTCAATTACATCCGCCTCTGTGGGGCCGTATTTGCGCAGAAGCTTCCGTATGGACTCCAGTCTGTTTTCTGCCGTTTCCAACGCTGCTGCATTGAAATCATATTTGCGCACGAGATGATTCAGTTTGTAAAGAATATCCTCCAGCGAATAGCTCAGCTTTTCACACTGTTCCGCCGTCATATCGAACTCCGGATCCTCTGCAGAAAGCGTCCTTAATTCCTTTGCCGCCCGCTGCAGGCTGTGCATGGAATCGGCGCCGTCCTCACCGTCGCCGATCAGCTGGTACGCATTCCTCACCTTCTCATGTATCCTGGAAGCCTTGTTCAGGTGCCTGGCTTCTTCTGAAAGCCTTTCTTCTTCGCCCGGCTTCACATCCGCCTTATGCATCTCATCCAGCTCATATCTGAGCTGGTCCGCGCGTCTTTCCTTTCCCTCATTCATTCTGATCAGTTTTGCGTAGCTTCTGTGATTTGCGATAAAAAGATCATATGCTTCCCGAACCTTATCCTTCAGTTTCTGCAGTGATTCTCCCCCCATCAGATCCAGATAGGACAGGTGCCTGCTTTCATCTGCGAGGAACTGATGCTCACTTTGCCCGTGAAGGTTCAGCAGGAAGGCCGACACATCTTTCAGGATGTTCGCGGAAACAAGAACGCCGTTGATTCTGCATACGTTTCTTCCGTTCCGGGACACTTCCCGGAACAGGACAATGCTGTCACCTGCGCTGTCTATGCTTTCACGTTCAAGAATCTGCGGAATATCGCTCTGCGGATCAACTTCAAATTCGACCTCAACTGAAGCTTTTTCGCATCCTGACCGGATCAGGTTCTTATCTGCCCTCCCGCCCAGGATCAGCGCCGCCGCATCAATAATGATGCTTTTCCCTGCACCGGTTTCGCCGGAAAGAACTGTCAATCCCGGTTTGAACTGAACGGATGCGGACTCAATCAGGGCGATATTGTGTATGGTTAATCTCCGAATCATCAGCTTCCTCTTTTCCTGCCGCTTTATCCTCTGGATATGATGTTCATGATTCTGTCTGAAACTTCCATTGCGTCATTCTCATTCTGAACCGCAATGAAAATCGTATTGTCTCCCGCAATGGTCCCGAGGACTTCCTCCCAGTTCATATTGTCAATCGCTTCCGCAGCAACATTGGCAGACCCGCTGAGTGTTTTGACTACCACCATCTGTCCTGCGTAACGAACGCTGATGGTTGAATCAGACAACAGCCGCAGCATTCTGTCGTTTACGGCAGCTCCCTGCCTTCCGGGCTTTGCATAACAATATGCGCTGTGCTGTCCGGCGATTTTGATCAGCTGCATTTCCTTGATATCTCTCGACACCGTGGCCTGGGTTACCTTATAACCCCGGCTTCTCAGCTGATTCGCCAGCTCTTCCTGCGTTTCTATTTCCATGGAATCTATGATCCTGATGATTTCTTCCTGTCTGCTCGTTTTCATCGGCATTTCCCCTCATCGGCCGGAGCCCCATTCTATGAGTTTGTTCTGAAGCAAAGTGAAAAAACGGAAAGGATGTGTCCTGAGAAGCCGTATGCTTTTCCCTGAACCCGTAACAACGATTTCGTCTCCTGCTTCCAGCTTTCCACGGTCCATACCGTCTATCTGCAGTTCTGCCGTCTGTTTTCTTTCCGGAAGCAGTTTCATTACGATTTCAGAGGATCCGGATACAATGCAGGGGCATTTCTGAAGGCTGTGCGCGCACACCGGCGTGAGAATGATACAGTTCATATCCGGATGTACGATCGGTCCTCCCGCGGAGAGGGAATATCCGGTTGATCCGGTAGGCGTTGCCGCAATCATTCCGTCCGCTGTGAAAACGCCGAACTGCTCCTGGTTGACACGGCACTCTACGCGTATAAGCCTTGCAAATCCGCCTCTGGTAATCACTGCGTCATTCAGTGCATAGTAGCTTTCTCCGGTTCTGGTATTCCTCACGTTCAGAAGGAATCTTTCCTCAATTTTGTATTGCTCTTTCAGGATGGATTCAAGGCATCCGGGAAGATGGGTCGGCTCCTCTTCAGTGAGAAAACCGACCGTGCCGAGATTGATTCCCATCAGGGGAACATCATTCTCCATGGCATATCTCGCGCCGATCAGGAAGGTACCGTCCCCTCCGAATGTCAGGATAAGATCAACTTTTCCGGGAAGTTCCATCTCATTTTGCAGGAATACGGTATCAATCCCGTACGACGAAAAAAAGTCCCGCGCGACCTGGGCCATATTGATCGCTTCAGGCTTGTCTGAGTTCATGATCAGGCCGATGGATTTGAACATATCTCCCGCTCCTTTCCGCAGTCAGCAGGATTCCGGTCCGCCGTTTACCGGACGGCCGGCAGGGTAAGATTCTCTCCGGAAAGTATACCATGCCATGCATAATTATTCAAGATATGCATCTCCTGATTCATTCCTGGGCGCTGTCGGAATGATACAGTTTTTCATGAGCCTGTGAGACGAGGCTGCGGATGAATGTCCTGTCAATCATCGTATCCCCGGGAGCTTTGGGGGCAATCTCCGCAAGAAACTCTATATTCCCTTCCGGTCCGGTGATCGGGGAATAATCCAGTCCGTTTACATGTAACCCGGAAGTCTCGCAGAACCGGACAATCCCCTCCAGGACTTCTTCATGGACATCCGCATTCCGCACAACGCCCTTCTTGCCTATTTTATCCCGCCCCGCCTCGAACTGCGGTTTGATCAGCGTAATCATGCGGCCCTGATTTCCCATGATTTCAAAGGCTTTGGGAATAATCAGCCGGATGGAGATAAAACTGACATCCATCACTGTCAGATCCGGAAGGGACGGAAACATATCCGCTGTAAGATACCTGGCATTGGTCCGCTCCATTACTGTTACTCTCGGATCGTTCCGCAGTTTCCAGTCCAGCTGTCCGTATCCCACATCTATGGAATACACGTGGGCTGCGCCGTTTCGCAGGCAGACATCCGTAAAACCGCCGGTGCTTGCACCGATGTCCATGATCACGCGGCCTTTCAGGTCCTGGCTGAACACGCGTACAGCCTTTTCCAGCTTGTATGCGCCGCGGCTGACATAACGGTCTTTTTCGCTCCGGATGCTGAATTCATCCCCGGGTTTTATGCTTTCGGAGGGCTTGTTGATCTTTCTCTCGCCAATATAGACTTCTCCGGCCATAATCATGGCCTGCGCCTTTTCCCGGCTTGCTGCAAGGCCTTTCCGAACGAGGGCGGTGTCAGCTCTTTCCCTTTCGCTCACCGCTGATTCTCCTCCCCTCCGAAATGAGAGCGTATTCTCTCTGCGATTTGCTTTGCGGAGAGGCCCGCATCTTCCAGAAGCAGTTCGTGACTTCCATGCTGGATGAATTCATCCCTGATTCCAAAGCATTCATCCGGAATACGGGCATGCAGTTCTTCTGCCTTCTGCATGACATATTCTCCGAATCCTCCGGTAACCATATGTTCCTCCAGGGTGAAAACCGGCCTGGATCCGTCCAGTTTTCGGATATATTCAAGATCCAACGGCTTTACGCTGGAGCAGTTTACAACTTCCGCCTCCAGCCCGTTCTCCTCCAGGAGGGTTCTGATCTTCACTGCCTCACGCACCATGCTGCCAACCGCCAGCAAAACCAGGTCCCTGCCGGTATGCAGCACTTTCCATTTGCCGGGTTCAAAGGGCGCGTCATCCTTTGTCCTGTCCGGCAGCGGCTTGCCGTCCTTGCTGTATCGGATCGCAACCGGATTGTCCTGTGTGATGGTCCATGACACCATCCTGCACAGCTCGTCCGCGTCGCACGGAGACAAAACCACCATTCCCGGCACCGGAAGAAGGGATGCAAAATCAAAAATCCCGTGATGTGTCTGTCCGTCCTCTCCTCCGATTCCGCTGCGATCAAGCAGGAAGACTACCGGAAGATGCTGCATGCATACATCGTGAATCATCTGGTCATAGCATCTCTGGAAAAAGCTGGAATAAACGGCAAAATAAGGCCGCATTCCGCCGATTGCCATACCGGCAGCCATCGTTGTCGCGTGTTCTTCCGCAATCCCTACATCAATCAGGCGTTCCGGGTGTTTTTCAGCGAAATGATCCAGTCCGGTTCCAAGCGGCATGGCCGCGGTTATGGCGACGATTCTGCCATCAGAATCTGCCATCTCAGCCAGCCTGTCCGCCATCTGATGTCCGGAGGAAGGAACAGCGGGTTCCTTCATTCTGTTTCCGGTTTCGATGAAGAAGGGCGGCGTTCCGTGAAACGCTTCAGGACGTTTCTCCGCCTGTTCATATCCGAATCCTTTCTTTGTCAGCACATGAATCACGCAGGGACCGCCATATTCCCTGGCACTTTTCAGCGTTTCCTCAAGGCTTCCCAGATCATGACCGTCAATCGGTCCGAAGTATTGAAAACCGAGGGCTTCAAAGAAGCCGGAGTCGCTGCTTTTCAGCAGCATGGATTTAAGCATTCTTTTCGTTCCGTGTATGATTCTGTACAGGGGTTTTCCAACGACCGGAATATCAGAAAGCCTTCGGACACGTTTCTTTGCCTGCCGCCAGCCGGCGCTGATACGCAGGTGGGTCAGATAGGAGGAAATGGCCCCGACATTCGGAGCAATGCTCATCTCATTATCATTGAGAATCACCGTCAGCTGTGTATTCAGATTTCCGGCATCATTCAGTGCTTCATAGCACATTCCGCCTGTCATGGCTCCGTCACCCACGACAGCAACAACATTGTATTTTTCTTTTCTGTAGTCCCTTGCCCTTGCAATTCCCGTCGCAGCGGAAATCGCCGTGCTTGCGTGTCCTGTTTCAAAGCAGTCATATTCGCTCTCGCTGCGTTTCGGAAAACCCGCCAGCCCGCCGTGGGTCCGCAGCGTACTGAATTTGTCAAAGCGTCCGGTTATCATTTTATGCACATAGCTTTGATGGCCCACATCAAAAACGATTTTGTCATTCGGGGTGTCATAAACCCGGTGCAACGCCACCGTTAACTCCACGATCCCGAGATTGGACGCCAGATGTCCTCCGTTTTCCGATACGGTATGGATCAGTTCATGCCGTATTTCATCGCACAAAGCAGTCAGTTCCGCTTTTTTGAGTTTTTTCAGATCTGCAGAGGACCGAATACGCTCGAGCATCTTTTTGCCACTCCTGAATCTGTTATGCTTTTACTGCTTTGCTTCCCTTTGATCCCTTTGCGCCTTTACCCCCGATAACCGCACTTTTAAGGATATCGCTGGTATATGCGTAATTGTTGATGTTTTTATCAGCATGGGCTTTCTCGGCGTATTCCACCAACCGGTCAATCAGGTCGGAATACGGAAGGCCGTCCTTTTCCCACAGGTAGAATGCCATGCTTCCCGGAATCGTGTTGATCTCGGTAATGTACAGTTCCCCGCTGACGCGGTCATACATATAGTCCGTCCGCACCACGCCCTTGCAGTCCAGCAGCCGGAAGATCTGTTTGCTCAGCTCCTGGATCCTGCATTTGAGGTCATCTTCAATCGGTGCAGGAAGAACGCGGGAAAGACTGGCCATTCCTTTGCTTCCCGTATTGCCCAGGTACTTGTCCCTGAAATCAAGGAATTCGTCATGGTTCAGCGGCATCTCAATGGGAGAGGCTCTCAGTTCATCATCGTATCCCAGCACGCTGCAATTCAGCTCAATGGGTTTATCCAGGCCTTTCTCAATCAGTACGCGCCTGTCATATTCAAACGCCAGGGAAAGGCTGTCCTTCAGCGATTCCTCATCGTCCGCCCTGCTCACGCCGATGCTGGATCCAAGATTGGCCGGTTTGACAAAAACCGGGAATCCAGGTCCCTCCTTAACCCTTTTCACAATTCCGTCCGGATCTTCGGCAAACTCTTTTCTCGTAGCCCAGATTCCCGGAAGCACCGGAAGGCCGGCACCCTGGAAAAAAAGCTTCATGGTGATTTTATCCATGCCGACCGCGCTTCCCATAACGCCGGTTGACGAGTAAGGAATATTGGCCAGTTCAAACAGTCCCTGCAGGGTACCGTCCTCCCCGTTCATTCCGTGCATCACCACAATGTACGCGTCTATTCTTGCTGCAATCTCCGTTTTTTCGCGGGCAAGCAGCCCGGTTCCTTTCTCATGATGCAGCAGCGCGCCGGACCCGGCGGCAAGGTCCGGATACACCTTCAGAATCCCTTTTGCATCCGGATTGAACGGATTGAATGTCCGGATATCCCTGAGCAAATCACCGGTATACCAGTTTCCATGTTCGTCAATGTATACCGGAATGATATCGTATTTTTCCGGATCAGCATATTTCATCAGCTGTATAGCGCTGATAATGGATACTTCCCTTTCACAGCTTCTGCTTCCGAAAATCACACCGATCTGTTTTTTCATCGACATTCCCTTCCCCTCATTCCGTGTAGTGATCCGGTAAATCGTTCTCAAACAATACCGTATCCCCTTTTCCTGCAATCTTTTTCAGCAATTCCGTCGCCTCATCAAGCGATGCGGCAATATAGACGGATTCATCCGGGAAACCTTTTTCCTTCAGTCCTTCGGCAATGGATTCACTTCGTTTTTTCCCGATCAGAACCGCAATATCGCAGCAGCCCGCGGCCATCCTGCCGAATTCCCTGTTCATCTCAGCTTCCTGATCCCCCAGCTCAACCATTCCGGGTGTAATCAGGATGCGTCTGCCTTTCATTTCCTTCAGCACATCGAAAGCCTGCTTCGCCCCGCGGATATTGCTGTTGAAAGCATCGTCTATTACCGTCAGCCCGCCCGGGTTGGCTATCAGCTGCAGCCGGTGTTCAACCGGCTGGATTTTACTAATGCCCCGAGCAATCTGTTCCCCGCTCATGCCCAGCTTCAGGCAAACCCCGGCGCACAAAAGGATGTTGCGTATATTCAGTTCGCCCAGGAGGCGGGTTGTGCAGAACTGCCGGAATTCCCGTGTGCAGAGGTAGAAAGTGCTTCCCTCTCCCGTCACACATGCTTCTTCCGCCCATACATCATCCCTCTCCGGATGCATCCCGGCCATCAGCTTCCCAAGGGATGTCTTGTTGAACAGATCAAGGCAAATCCCATCGTCATCCGCAAAAGCGGCAAATCCGTCCTCCGGAAGGGCTTCTATCAGTTCATACTTCGTTTTTGTAACCCGCTCGATGGTTTTGAATGTATCCAGGTGCTGCGGTCCTACGGATGTAAGGATACCGATCTGAGGCCGGACCAGCCTGCACATTTCCCGGATATCCCCGACATGCCTGGCGCCCATTTCCGCTACAAAAACCCGATGGGACGGCTCCAGCCGTGAGCGGATTACCTTTGTAACGCCCATGGGCGTATTATAGCTGGCAGGTGTAACCAGCGTGTGATATTTTTCCTCAAGAAGCGTTCCGAGAATAAACTTTACACTGGTTTTTCCCCAGCTTCCCGTAATTCCTATCCTGATCAGGTCTTCCCTGGATCTCAGGATCCTTCTGGCATCCTGGAAATACATTTCGCTGATAAGCTTTTCCAGGGGCCATGCCAGCAATCCGCAAAGGGCAACCCAGCATGGCAGGAAAGCCGGAAAAAGAAGCACAAGCGCTGCAAGGATCCTGTTCCGCGGTGAAAGGAGGCCCGTCTGCGGCTCCACTGTCCGAAGCAGGAAAAAGGACAGTATAAACAGCACAATAAAGGATACGACGTACAGTCTTTTGACCCGCGGTGTGAAAACGAACGGTTTCTTCGCTTTCTTCTCGGAATACAGTTTTCCAGCGGCAAATCCCCCGGCGATCAGGATCAGGCTGACAGCGGCGGAAGCGAGGACTGATTCTCCGAAAACGGCGCGGCCTGTCGCCGCAGCCAGGCCCAGGAGCACCGCCATTGTTGCCCCGGGCAGAACGGCTTTCAGCAAGTTTCTCCTGATCGTTTTGAAATATCCCGGGAACTGATAGCTTTCCAGCTGGAAATAGTGATAAAGGATACGGGCGGCAAGAATGCACCCGATGGAAATGCCGATGCTCAGGATAACGGAGGGCAGCATTTTCATTCATCCCCCCTCAGAAAATTCAGAATAATCGTATTGAATCGGCTGATCTGTTCCAGGAAGGCAAAATGACTTCCTCCCTCAAGAATAACCAGGCCTGCGTCCGGAATGCTGCTTTTCATTTTCCGGGCCATCCACAGCGGGGTTTCCGTGTCCGCGTCTCCCCAAATCAACAGTGTGGACGAGCGGAACCTTGAATACAGGCCGGACAGGTCCTGGTTGACGATTTTAACAAAGGTCTTCCGCATTTCCTCGTCCAGCGCATTGTAATCGGGGCTCCCGTATTTCTGTCTCAGCTTGTCATTCATTCTTTCGGCAGCCTTCCTGAAGCCCGGAATTTTCCCGGCGGCTGAGCAGATCTTTTTCAGTTTTTTATACTCCTCGCTGCGTTTCCTGGCCTCCGGGGTGGGTTCCTTTTTGATTCCCGCTCCTCCGGTAAAGACGATTTTCTGAAAAAAGCCGGGATTCTCCGCTTCGATCCATGCGGCAATTCTGCAGCCAAAGCTGTGTGCGATCACGAAGCATGGATAGAAACCGGTTTCACGGAGCAGCTGCAGCAGGCAGTCCGCGTATTCCTTCACGCCCCACGGTTCCGGCGGACGGCCGCTTTCCCCGTGTCCGGGAAAATCCGGAATCATTGTGCGAAATGAATCCTCAAGCGCGGCTGCGACTGGCTGCATCATCTTGTGGTCGCAGCCCCAGCCGTGAAGAAGCAATACCTTTGTTTCCCCGTTGCCACCCTCTGTATAAAAGACGTCAACGCCGTGAACTTTTCTGATCATATGGATTCCTGCTCTTCCGCAACATGCCAGATATACCGGCACTTTGCTGAACTGATTTCATACCTGGATTGCAAGTCTTCAGGGACAGCGGTAATTCCTTCCCAAAGGCACCCTAACCCGATGCAGGTTCTCCTGCTTGGCTCATTGTCCGGATCGCAGGTGATCACAACAGAGGACTTCCCGCCCATCCGGATTTCATCCTTAAGCAGCTGGCACGCCCTTTTTGCGTAGTGATTCCCCCGGTACGGAGGATCTACATGATAACCGATGTGACCGAAGTAATAAATGCACCTGCTCTCACCGTCCCGGTAACTGATCTGGCCGATTTCCTTTCTGCTGTTATGCTTTGTGATCCGCCACACCTGCTCCCTGCCGAATCCCATTCCGGGATCCGGCGGAACAATATGCACGGGAACAAGGTCAATCACTCCGTCAGTGTACTCAGCCCGGTGTCTGTGAAATATCATATCTCTTTTATACTTCCTGGATTTTAACCATATCGAGGAGCCTGTAAAAATCATCCCGCACAATCGGCAGTGTTCCCTCTGTCATGACGCTGGCCGCGCCGGCGGCAATCCCGTAGCGGAACGCCTTCGCCATGTCTTTTTCCTTCTCATACCCCAGCAGCAGGCCGCCGATCATCGCGTCTCCTGCTCCTACCGTTGACTTGATTTCAACCCGCAACGCCGGAGCAAAAAGCGTTTTGTCGTCTGAAACGTACATGGCGCCCATCTCGCCCATGGAAACAACCGCGTGTTTCACTCCAAGGCGGACAAACAAAAGCGCCGCGTCCCGGATCGTCCGAAGCGTACGCAGTTCAATTCCAAGGGTTGTCTCCAGTTCTTTCAGGTTCGGCTTGATCAGGAACGGACATGCGCCCTTCGCGGCAAGCTCCAGCTCTTTTCCTTCCGTATCCAGAATGCATTTTTTCCCTTCAAGGATCTTGAGCAGATCCCTGTAGGTACCTTCCGGGCATCCCGGCGGAAGGCTTCCGGTCAGAACAACCATGTCACTGCCCTTCGTTTTTTCGATCGCCATCGAAAAAAACTGATCCAGGATCTCCTGGGTAACCACAGGGCCGGGCTCATTGAGTTCCGTTATTCCCTGTCCGCTTCTGCTGAGGATTTTCGTGTTTGTACGGACATGCCCGGGGATCGTCTGAAAGGAATACTTCAGGTGCTCCTTTTCAATCAGATCGGATAACTCTGCAGCTCCGTCCTTTCCCATGATACCGAGGCACTGAACCTCCAGGCCGAGCCGTTCCGCCACAACGGCCACATTGATCCCGTTTCCGCCAAGATCGATACGAGCTTCCTGTATGCGGTTAACCTGCCCGATTTCCAGGGTCTGAACTTCAACCGTTTTATCAAAGCTGGGATTCATGCAGATCGTCGTAATCATACCCTTAACCCCCATGCAGATCATACGAATGAATTATATCATCCCTGCTTTTCATTCGCAACCTCGGTATTCCCGAACTGTTGAATACATTGCCTGCATCGTTTTTTTATGGTATATTTATCCAAACAAAACGGAGGTTCCGAATCATGTACCAGTCCGATATTGTCATCGTGGGATCCGGTATAACAGGGACATTCCTGGCCAGGGAATTAAGCCGGTACCATGTTTCTGTCACGGTTGTTGACCGGGGATCCGATATTGCCGACGGCGCTACAAAGGCTAACAGCGGTATCGTTCATGCAGGCTATGATGCGCTCCCCGGAACAAAAAAGGCCTTTTTCAACGTTCGCGGCGCCGAAATGTATGCTTCCGTCTGCGCGGAGCTTGCTGTGCCGTATCAGAAAAGCGGCGCTCTGGTAATCGGTTTTTCAGATCAGGACCGCGACACCCTTGTGCATCTGATGAAGCGCGGGGAATCAAACGGCGTGAAGGATCTCAGCATCCTCAGCCGTTCAGATCTTCTCGCCCTTGAGCCTTCCCTGAATCAGGAAGTCTCCTGTGCCCTGAACGTTCCGGGCAGTGCGATTGTCAGTCCTTATGAGCTTGCTTTTGCATTGGCAGACCATGCCGCCCTCAACGGAGTGCGCTTTCTCTTCAATGAGGAAGTTACCCATGTTGAAAAGGCGGAGGACGGCCTGTGGACCGTCCGCACCTCCGAAAAGGAGCTTCGTTGCAGGATTTTCATCAACTGCGCCGGGGCTTCCGGGGCGGATATTCATAATATGATTTCTGATTTCACCCTCCAGATGACGCACCGCAGGGGCCAGTATTACCTGCTGGACAGAACGGAAACCCTTCCTTTCTCACGCACAATCTTCCAGTGCCCCTCCCCGATGGGAAAAGGGGTTCTTGTCTCCCCGACCGTCCACGGCAATGTGCTGATCGGTCCGAATGCCGAGGACATCAGCGATCCGTTGGATACCGCCACTACTGCCGACGGGCTGTCCTTCGTTCTGGAAAAAGCGCGGCGCACCTGGCCGGGGCTTTCTGTCCGTAACAACATCACCAACTTCAGCGGCATCCGGGCGCACCTGGATACGGATGATTTTATGATAGGCCCGGTCTCCGGATCTGAAAATGCTTACGAGGCTATCGGAATTGAGAGCCCCGGCCTGTCCTCAGCTCCCGCCATCGCCCTTTACCTTGCAGAGATGATCGCGCAATCCCATTCCCTTGAGGCAAAACGGGTTTTCATTCCTTATCCCTGTCCTGAAAAACCGTTCTCCGAAATGACCGATGAGGAAAGAAAAGCGGCTGTTATGAAAAATCCGGAGCACGGGAGAATCATCTGCCGCTGTGAAACGGTTACCGAAGCGGAGATTCGCAACGCCATCCGCCGCCCTGTCGGCGCACGCACAATTGACGGGGTCAAAAGAAGAACCCGGGCCGGCATGGGCCGCTGCCAGGGCGGTTTCTGCAGCCCGAGGGTTGCCCAGATCCTTTCCGAGGAAACGGGCGTTCCCCTCACCGGAATTACAAAAAGCGGCGGAAACAGTTTCCTGCTTTCAGATACAGTGGAATCCTTCCTGAAAGGAGAGTCCCGGAATGATTGATCAGTACGTTGATATCCTCGTCATCGGCGCCGGTCCCGCAGGGCTTGCGGCGGCCGTAGCTGCCAGGAAAAGCGGGATTGATTCCCTGCTGGTGCTGGAGCGTGAAAAGGAACCCGGCGGAATTCTCCGCCAGTGCATTCACAATGGTTTCGGTCTGCACAGATTCCATGAGGAGCTGACCGGGCCGGAATATGCCGAGCGCGATATTGCCGAAGCCCGCAGCCTGGATATACCGATCGATTGTGATTCAACCGTCCTTTCGGTTTCTCCTGACCGGACGGTTACCTGCGTCTCTCCTTCCGCCGGATTTCGCACCATCAAAGCGAAAGCGGTCATTCTTGCCATGGGCTGCCGTGAACGTCCCAGGGGTGCCCTGAGCACACCCGGAACCCGCTGCGCCGGAATTTATTCTGCCGGAACGGCACAGCGCTTTGTCAACCTGGAAGGTTTTATGCCCGGGAAACGGGTGGTCATCCTCGGTTCCGGGGATATCGGCCTGATCATGGCCCGCCGGATGACGCTCCAGGGTGCGAAAGTCCTTGCCTGCGTTGAGATCATGCCCTATTCCTCCGGCCTGAACAGAAACATCGTCCAGTGCCTGAATGATTACGGAATTCCGCTTTACCTCAGCCATACCGTTACAAATATTCACGGACGGGAAAGGCTCACCGGTGTCACCGTCTCCCGGGTGGATGAGTCCCGCAGGCCTATCCCGGGAACGGAAATGGATTTTCAGTGTGATACGCTCCTGCTTTCCTGCGGCCTGATTCCGGAAAATGAGCTTTCCGGCTCAGCCGGGGTCGAATTATCGCCTGCCACCTCCGGAGCTGTTGTCGCGGAGAATTATGAAACCAGCGTCCCCGGTATTTTCGCCTGCGGAAATGTGCTTCATGTTCATGACCTGGTGGATCATGTTTCCTCCGAGAGCGCGCAGGCCGGAGCGGCCGCAGCTGAATTTGTCCGCGGCGGCAAGCCCTCCCTTTCCTTCATACATGTTGTTGACGGAACCGGGGTACGCGGAACGGTACCCCAGAAAATCTCCTCTCACCCCTGTTCTGACATTCGCCTCATGTTCAGGCCCTCCGGAGTGTACAGGAATGCCTGCCTCCTTGTCGAAAGCGGCGGAAAGGAACTCATGAGGAAAAAAGCGATGATTTTCACCCCCGGGGAAATGGCGGAAATCGTTGTGAGGAAAGAGCTTTTCGATCGCCTGGAAGAAGACAGTATTACCTTGAGAATTGAAGGGGATCACTGAAGATGGAAAAAATACTAACCTGCATTAATTGCCCGGTCGGATGCCGAATGACCGTTCAGCTTGATGAAAACGGTAAATTCCTTTCTGTAACGGGAAACACCTGCCCCAGGGGCGCAAAATATGCTGAACAGGAATCCACGCTCCCGCTTCGTATGATTACCGCGGTTCTTCCTGTTGCAGGCAGCGCAGTCCCCCTTTCCGTCAAAACCTCCGCTCCTGTTCCGAAGGATATGATCCCGGAGATCATGAAGGCACTTGCCGATGTCTCCCTGCACGCTCCGGTTGCTGCCGGGGATGTGGTTGTCAGGGATATCCTTCATACCGGATCCGATATCGTGGCCACCCGCAATATTTGATTCGGTCTTGTATCCATCGGATCATTTTGATATAATACCTGCAATGAGTATTGAAAGGAGCATCCCGAATGTTGGAAAATTTCTTTGGTCTCAGCGCCGCTGTTGCTGAGGGTGCCGCTACGGCCGAGGCTACCGCCGCCCCCGCTGAGGTTAATCCCGTCGTCTCTCTCCTGTTTACCTTTGCGCCGCTCGTTCTTGTGTTCGTGATCTTCTGGTTTATGATGATCCGTCCCCAGCGCAAAAAGGATAAGCAGGTTAAGGAAATGCTGAACAACCTGAAGGCAGGAGACCGGATCTGCACCATCGGCGGAATCTATGGCACCATTACCGGAATCAAAGACGATACGGTTACGCTGTCTGTCGGCCGCGGCAATACGGAGATGGTCGTTGCCCGCTGGGCAATCCGCAGTGTTGAAGAAGTTCAGATTGAAAACGACGCTCAGGAACTGAACTGATCCG
>AUXO017095226.1_pt1 | contig 20870 bp, 20 predicted proteins | sample 768731 | NCBI WGS metagenome assembly AUXO01 (sample SAMN02715735, study PRJNA202380) | gut metagenome | biome: sheep rumen | host: Ovis aries | place: New Zealand: Palmerston North
TGTTCATGCAGCATGATACGATGACAGATTGTCATGCACCCATCTATACCATACACTGATAAGAACAACAGCCAAGTCACGTCACCAGTCTTCACAATCAATCTCCCGATACAGAACAACAGGATTAATGCTATGCCGATGCTTCCCACATCACCCGCAAAGCATTTTGCTTTTTTGCGGAAGTTAAAGAAGCAGAACACCAATAATGACAGTCCGATGACTACCAGCAGCGACTCATCCACAAAGGCCACTTGCCTGTTCTGCAACATCAGCGGAATCAAGACCGCCAGCGAGTATCCTCCCGTGATGCCGTTGATGCCATCCATGAAGTTATAGATGTTCGTTGCCCCCACAGCCACAATGAGAGCAATAACCCCATAAATTATCAACTCCCACCACTGACTCTCCACTATCCACTCTCCACTATCAACAACTTGATAAAGTATCAAGAACATTGCAACGAACTGAGCCACCAGTCTCACAGAGTCAGGCAGTGAGTGAATGTCATCCACGAACGACACCCCAGCAGCCAATGTCACGCCTGCCAGCATCCACGGATACTGGAAGCCATACCAGAGGCTCCAAATCCACAGGGCTATCGTAAAAATAATTCCTCCACCCCGCAGCACAATCCTACTATGCGAACTTCTCTCATTTGGTTTATCAATAATATTAAACTTATCTGCAACTTTGAAATATAACAATTCCAGCGTAAACAGCAATGCAAATATAGCTATATATGTTCCCATAAACTTTTACTTTTCTCTTTTCATCTCCGTATAGAGCTTCTCTATATTGTCTATCATCTTTTCAACAAGTTTCTCTTTCCCTGGTATTTTTGCGTAATTCGACCCATTTATAAAATGAAGCCACACATCGTCTATTAATTGCACACAGTCACCGTGATATATATCATCGTTGACTATCAAATCTTTAGATCTTTTTATTCGCTTAGTGACCACAATAGGGAAATCAATTGTTCGCTGTTCATATCGACCATAAAAGCATGGATAATTCCCGCCGCCAGCATCAAGAAAAGTCCCATTTAAGAAGTATGGCAAAAAATTGGGCTTTCTATCAGCTATAACATCATACTTAAAGATGCACCAACCTGGCCACAAATACCAGCCAGACTTCCTAACACGCTCCACGCCATAAAAGTCTCGTTTATCTAACTTGCCAACAAACGAATAGTCTTCCATTGGAAAGATGTCGTGGTCAAGAAGTACAAAAAATTTTGGATGTCTTGGCATTAAAAATTGATAAAACATCCAGTTGAGGGCAGCACCATGAGACAAGCCATATCCAAATAACCGATGACATATCAGCTTATCAATATAAAAAGGAACAGGAAAATACTCTACTTGTTCTCTTTCACAAACATTCTTTATTTGCTTTCGAATCCTTTTATTTGGTGAGTTGTCAACAATCACATGCCGATAGTCCTTGTCTTTTATATGCTGCTTAACAAGTTCTATCTGCTTTTCTATCAATCGCACATGATTATATGCTATAGTCATGGCATATAAATCACAATTATATTCTATAGTTAAATGATGGTCATCAAGTTTTTTCCCGGTACATGACAAAAACCATACGTACTTTCTATAAAGGTTAAAAATCCTATGCTTTAATGTCATTCCTATACTACTTCTTAATTACCGCCTTTACTCCCGTCACAGTGATTCCCCAAAAGAACTTCAAGGAATCCAGCGGAAATATCCTTGCATGGCGGGACATATCTCCTATACGCTGTTTCAGCGAGATTGCCTTTCTTACTACAAAATTTTTGTTGCATAAATAGCTCATATCTCGATTATGCCCCATATTCCCAACTTCCATTACAAAGTCTATTAACCTTGAGCCCTTACCTCTGAATTGTGCATCATAAAACGGTATAGCATTCTTTTGCATACCAAGAAAATCTACTGCCAATGATGCAAATGCTTTCCATTCACTCATCAGTCCCATCTGCTTTATCCGTTTTTCCAGTGCCTGCAAATCCAACACTTCCCGATTCAACCAAATCAACCGTACCCAGTCACATATCTGACGTAGCCCAATACCGCCTTTATAGAAATGATCCAAAATATGCGAGAACACATACATGATGTCATTTTCTATGGCCAGCATAAACACCTGTGTTTCCCCTATCAAACACGAACGTACTCGCCCACCATAAAATGTATCATTTTGTATCTCATCCAATGACCTGTCGATTCTGGTTGAAAGCCCATTTCTCAAACTGCCATGCAGTTCCACCAACCAACCATTTATTGTCATGCCTAAATGCTTCTTAAAATCTGCTTCTGGTTCCACAGAAGATGCTAATGGTATCAAGAATTCTTTTGCTTTCTCATAATTTTCACTACTCAAAAACAGATCAATATCCCCGCTATTCCTCCATAGCGGTTTCTCATAGTACTGTGCCACTCCCTGTCCTTTTATCAGCAATGCATATATTCCCTTCTTACGCATATTATAGAATAACCTTTCTATGAAAACATTCATAGCCTGATTTCTCTGCTCTATCTGTAAAGTATTCCCAATAAGCTGAAGCACCCACTCTTGCGACACCTTGACATCTGTAACATGATCCAGGCCGGCAGTCAACAGCCCTGCCACCGACTGTTCCTCTGCCATCCGCATAATCGCATAGAGGTCTATATCTTCAAAGCATGAAAGCCGTGCCTCTGTTTCCCAAAGCCCAGCTCTCAAAAGTTCAAAGAATGCCTGTGTATTTGTATCCTTTTTTATATGTGTCATTTGTATCAGCTATCGCCCAAATGAGTTTATCGCCTCAAAAAGTTGCTGTACAGCCACTTCTTAATTCCTGGAGGTGTTTTCACAAACACTCGGATATATATCTTGTTCATCAGTGCATTCCAATGGTTAATCATACCATGTCCGAGCATGATATCCTGTAGTTTAGACCATCCGATGATTCTCTCCTTCGAGCCTCGTTTGCTGTCGAATCCATTCCCGACGCGCACATACACCATTGTTTCATTGATGTTCGCCAGTTTGCACCCTGCTACAATCATATTCAGCCACAGCAGGTAGTCCTCCAACAGAAGCAGCGTCTGATAGCCCCCTGCCTTCATCAACGCACTCTTCTTGATGCAGGCCGTGACATGATTCATCGGGTTACGCTTCTTCGCCATCTCCACGATGTCCTCGTGCTTGGCAGGGCACACGCGAAGACGTGTTTCCTCTTTGAATGGATCTTCGTTAAACTCTGCAATATCACCACCAAGAGCATCCACCTCCGGATGTGCTTCCACGTAAGCCATCTGTCTGGCAAAGCGTTCCTTGTCGCTGATGTCATCCGAATCCATACGCAGCAGATAGTCACCAGTGCATTGCTCCGAACCAATACGCAACGCTTCACCCAAGCCACGGTTCACCTCCTGCGGATAGTATTTCACCACATTTTCACGACCATTCTTAAACTCGTCCAACACCGCATGAAGCCTCTCATTTAAAGGTCCGTCGAACACCACGACAATTTCGTCTGGCTTCCGTGTCTGTTGGTCATAAATACTCTCTAATGCTATTTTCAAAAAGTCCGGGTCATCGTTCTTGTACACGGACATCAATACTGAATATTTGTTTACCATATTATTTACAATGAATTGTTATTAAATATAGTATGGTTCGTCCGATTTGTCTGGATAATCATAATTTCCCAAATTCCACCCTCTAGAGTGTTGTTCATATTTTATCCTTTCTTTTGAAGGTGGCTTCATATAGTCACCAAACCTCTCTGTCAGAAACTCCTCTAGTTTTTCTGCAACATTTAGTTCTATCGTTTCAAAAGGAACTCGTTTTATGTTTTCAAAAAACTCACGCTTATAAGTCCCGTTTTTCATAAGAGCCTTTCCTAAATAGTTGCAGTAATAACATGTCTGTTTATTCCTGTATGCATATACTTGGTTTAAGGCATAGTTCAGTAAAAATCTTTTAGGTAAATATCCAAATAATTTCAGGAAGAAATATGTTAAATTTCCATGCCGATGGTATTCCTTATTGGCAAGTCCCTTCAGCACGACATATTTCGCCCAAAAATACTGCCAACTTCTTTGTAGCATGTTGTCTGGACACGTATGTAATATAAAGATGTCTATGAATATACCCTTGTGAATTTTCCAGTTTCTCACGATTTCCTCATCATAAAATGAGTTGTTCAACCTTACCTTTGCGGTTACGATTTTACCCTTAGAAGCTCCTCTTTCTTGCAGATAGTATTTATCCGTGTCCCCATATTTGTGAAAAGCATCGCGGAATTTTTCATACTCCGCAGGGGTCATGAATATATCAAGGTCGTCATCCCAGGGGATAAACCCTCCATGCCTCTTTGCTCCTAATGCAGAACCTCCCATCAATCTATAACGGATATTATGCTTTTGGCAAAAAACATCCAAGTCATACGCAATATTCAGGATTACATTCTGTAATGCCTTATAGCCGTAATCATCGGGGATGTCAGTCCTCATTAGTTCTTTCATGTCGGTTTCAATCATTTCTTTCATCCTTCATAAGTTACTACTCCAGAGCCTCCTGTCATATAATAGGTAGCTCCTACTATCATGTCACCGAGACTACTAACCATCATGGTTGCCAGTGTTGCTATCTCTTCTGGCAAAATATATCTACCAGCAAAAGCATACCCATTTGATATGTCATCATTTTTATTTACACCCAACATCGGTGTTGCTGTTTGACCTGGTGCTATTGCATTCACTATGATTCCGTCCTTATAGCACAAGCTTGCAAGTCCTTTTGTCAGCCCAGTGATAGCCCATTTCGACATGTGATAAGGACCTGTTGCTGGTCTTAAAGAAGAAGAGGAAGACACATTCAGTATATGACCATGTATCTTGTTTTTCTTCATATATTTAATTACAGCCTGACACATGAAAAATGTTCCCTTTACGTTTGTGTCCATAATCTTGTCAAACTCCGCTTCTGACATATCTTCAAACTGATGCGTATGATGTACTCCAGCAGAGTTTACCAAAATATCGACCTTACCAAAAACACTGGCAGTTTCTTCTACTTTTTGTGGCAATGACTGAATATCTGTAACATCTATTACAATAGTTGCCAAGTCTTCACTATTGCTTTTTTTCCTCACTACTTCCAGTTTTTCCCTTTTTGTTCCAGCAATTACTACTTTACATCCACTTTTAATAAATGATTCGGCAATTGCCAATCCGATGCCACTACTACCGCCAGTAATTAGTGCCACTTTGCCTTCAAGGATTTTTTCTTTATCAACAGGAGTTAATATAGGAACAATTTTCTTACTCCTTACAAGGTTCAGCAGTTTCAATACTTTTTTCACCACCTGATTCATATCAATATTTGCCTGTCATTTTCTTTACAATTGTAATTCCCTTTACCCCTACTACTTCCATGATATAGTTTCTAAGCTTGCTTTTTACAGACTCTTTCAAACCCGATATTTGCTCCAACGCTGCTGTTTCGTCTTTGGTATCAGTAAAGACTTCAAACACCATTGGTCGCTCCTGAATCTTGGCATCACAGAATCTTTTCACATTTTCCATGTATTCCTCTTTGGTCGAAGCTGTGAGATACTCAAATCCTAAGTTCTCGGCATAGTTTTTCAAAAGTGTCTTTGATTTGCTTCCAAAATGACCAGCTGCTGCAACAAACTCGTTCACAGCCTCGCCTACATAGCGGATTGCATAGCCAGGATTTCTGAACTGCTGGCCGACACCATTGTTAATGACCATCAAGCGAACATTGTTTCCAACATGCCTATTGCCGAGAATATTCATATCATAGAAAAAAGACAAATCTCCCGTTACCATAAAAAACAGGGTTTTCGGATTAACAATTGATGCGCCAATCATAGAAGATACTCCTCCGTCTATTCCATATCCACCTGTATTGCAATAACACTCTATACTCTTATCTGTTGAGAAGAAGTTCCATGAGCGCAAAGTGTTCTCAATTCCAAGAAACAACCGACTCTTAACAGGTAATAAAGGTGTTGTCTGTTGTGCTACCCATAAATTAGAGAAAGGAAGTTCTCCTATCTCAGAATGAAGAGTAGCAACTAAGTTTCGCCATTCCTCTAAAAAGCCACAATCTGAGTCATCACTAATCAAAGAATTATAGTGAGTAAAGAATGCTTCCTCAGCCATTTCAAACACATACTCCAACTTGCCTCCATATAGGTTCAGCATGTTTCTCAATTCACCATCTGGGTTAACCCTCCATACCTTCTTTATATTGAACATTTTCTTGTACGAACTCGATATATTGCCCATATAAATAACAGTATCAAAGCAAGCACAGTCAAACGTCATTCCAAGCTGAGAAGACAATATCGTGTAATCCACGCCATATCCGCCTTGGTAATTATTGATATGGTCTCTTAAGACTACAGCATTGTATTTTTTACAGAATTCATCTACTACTGCCGTTAATGTATCCGGCCATCTTAAATGGGAGCCAATGAATATTCCGATTTTCCCTGCTTGCAATTTTGGGTAATCATCAAATGCAGTTACTCTTTGCGTTACATTGACTGTTGGGAGTTTTGTCACCGTGTAGTCACCGCTATATCGTGTCTCGTATTCAATGTGAACAGGTCCTCCTCCATGTCTGCGAAGCTCAAGTAACGCATCGTTGATTAGATTAATATAGCCTTTTTCTTTAATGGGACTATTTAACACAGGAACGAACAAACTCTTTACAACAGCATCTTTAGGAGTTACTGAACGGTCTATCAATTGAGGATGGTTTTGGCCTAACAGTGTTAGTTCGTTTGTTGAAGTTATGGCCAAGATTGGTATTTTTCTATAATACGCTTCTGTCAAAGCCGACATATAATTGCGCGATGCCGTTGCTTCTGTACACGTCAACACAACAGGTTCTCCTGATTCTACGGCCATTCCACAAGCCATATATGCAGCAGATCTCTCATCCACACAAGAAAACACCTCGAAGTCTGGATCCCCCTGAAAGCTTGTTACTAAACAGACATTCGTTGACCCTGGAGAAGCTACAACTTTTTTAATACCATGGGCTTTCAACAGGCTCAATAGTATCTGCACGTTTTTCTCTATCGAATATTTAAGTGTCATATTGCTTCTTATTTAGGGAACTCCATTATCCGCGCTATTTAGCCTCATGGATTTTTTCATAAATTTCTGAGGTGCTGACACCATCTGTATGAGGAAGAAACACCATGTCACAACCCACGCTCGCTAACTTACGTTCAATTTCATCATACATGGATGAACCTTTCCAGTCATCTCCGTGAAAGATGGCGTCAAAGTGGTATTTCTCCCATGCGGCAAATTTATCCATGTTCTCCTGTGGGACAACTTCATCAACGTATTTGATGGCTTCTACTATGGCTTTCCGTTGCTCATAACAGATAACGGGTTTCTTGTGCTTGTATGTCTGCACGTTTGCATCAGTGCTGACACCCACAATCAAATAGTCGCACTGCTCTTTTGCCCTACGTAGTATGTTCAAATGGCCGACATGGAACATGTCATATACACCCGTTGTGTATCCTTTTCTATACTTTTTTCCCATGTTTCTATGATTTTTCAACGTTTATAAATTTCATTATATTTTCTTGCAAGTGATTGTATGCTATGATTGTCTTCTGCATATTTGCGTATTTTACCTCGCATAGGCTCTATCTCCCATGTCTGAGATGCTTCTAAAGCTTCTATCAGTGAGTTTTCTTCCTTCCTTTTGAATATTAAGCCCAAGAAAGGCTGATCTATCAACTCTATATGTGGACCTATATCTGATAATATAGTTGGTAATCCGCAGGCCATAGCCTCTAAGACTGTATTCGGCAAACCCTCATTTAGCGAACTGGACACTAAAATATCTGCTGCCTGCAAATACTTCAGGGGTGTAGATGTGATGCCTGTAAAAAGTATATCGGCATTCCCTTCTGCCATCTTTTCTAATGTCTCACGTTCTGGTCCAGGCCCTACAATAAACAATTTGTAATTATTTAACTTAGAATGTTGGAATGCTTGTATGATGATTCCCACGTTCTTTCTCGCACTCAAACTTCCCAGTACAAGAAACACTCTTTTCCCTTTCTCTATTCCCAACTGTTCTCGCAGGTGTTCTTTCTCAGCAACTGGCAAGGGAAAGAAACGGTTTGTATCAACACCATTCTGCACTGCTAATATTTTCATGCCAAACTCATCATTGAAAACATTTTGAAGCGACAGTGAGCAGGCAACTATTTCGTCCAGTCGTTTAATGATTTTTAAATGCCCCCACTCCAAAAAGGGGCGCATGAACTTGGGCTTCTTCTCAGCAATCTCTTTCGGATGACAACGCTGTGTCGTCACTTTTTTTACTTTTGCAGACAGCAATCCATTAACGAAGTCTGCCTGATAGCCTGTTGAATGAATTACATCAATATTATTTTTCTTGATATAATCATTCAGTAATGAAATGCTTTTCCTGACATTACTTTTCTGAGGCATTAACTGAACCACATTGATCCCATTTACAACAAAATCATTGAGGCGGCTATCCCCTTCTTGTTCTGGAAGAAGTGTAACGAGGGTCATATCTACCTCTCCGTTCATCTTCATTCCTTTCAGAATGTTGAGTGCCTGATTCGTTGGTCCCGTTATCCTGGCTCGACTTATTAAGTAAATCGCTTTCATCGATTAAACTTTTTACGCATTTCCAATTATTTCTTTTATAAATTCTTCCCACTGACCATACACCTTGTCGGGTGCAAGGCGATCACATATTTTGTGGGCTTCATGTCCACACTGCTCGGCAAAGTCACGGTCAGCAAGCATACGTTTCATAGCAGTTGAAAGGGCCTTTACGTCGCCCTTGGGTATCAGCAATCCATTCTTCCCACTGTCTAACAAGAATTTTGCCCCCCCCCCGTCACAGTCAGTAGCAATGCATGGAAGACCTAATGCCATTGCCTCCATAAGTGTATTTGGCATACCCTCGTAGTTTGAAGGGAGTATGTAAAGAGCAGCCTTCTGCAATCTCTCGGGTATGTCAGTTACATAACCTGGCATATTGACTTTATCTTCAATATGTAATTCGCATGCCAGATTCTCTAACTCCTTACGCAACTCGCCCTCGCCGAAAATATGCAAACGGTACTCAGGATATTCAGATACTACTTGTGAATAGGCTTTAAACAATATAGGATAGTTCTTCTGCGGACTCAACCGACCGATGGCTACAATCTCTTTGTTTCTCTCACCTTCATAGACAGGACGAAGAAAGGCTTTATTTATGGCATTGGGGATAATTTTTACCTTCGATTTCCCCATACGTTTTCCATACCATTCTCTTGCCTGCGGTGTCTGGAAAACCCAGCCTGCCGCCCTCTTACATAATAATAATAACAACAATCGCTGTGTTACTTGCGATATGACTGCAGGATAACAACGCTCCGAAGCGACAATAGGGGCTTTTGCATATTTTTTCAGACTAAGGAGGAAAATGGTAGTGATAGGCAACATCACAACATAGCAGTCACATTTATGTGCCTTCAGGTATTGCTTTAAACGGTGGTACCGGGTATATAAGTTTATTACGAAACCTTTTCTTTCCTTATTCATAAGCAGGATATTTCGCGAAACCCGTTCATCAAGCGGATAAGATTCCGACTCACTCATGGTCAGAATCTCCACATCATGGCCATTGGCAACAAGATAATTCGACAAGTTACATGTGACGCGTTCCGCACCACCGCCAATCAAACCGCCAATAAAAAATGTCACTTTCATCTACAGTCGATTTCTGGCAAACTAATCCAGCTACCAAATTTGTAATCCCACTCTTCTGGGACAAATGGAACGAATCCGCTCCAATGCGAGAATGTCATTTCCCCAAAATAGATATGCCCGTTGATGTCGTACAAGTCAACTCTTACATGCGGTATTCCTTTCGACAACTTAGCTGCCAATTCCTTCATTTCTTCAAAGCCGTGAGGCTTCTCAATTACCTTGGTGGCATTGGGATGTCCATTGGTGAAAGGGAGGTGTTGAAAATCCATATCGTAGAAATCGAACTTTGTTTCTTCCTTGGGGTTACTTCGGTCAGTTGCAATAAACATTGCCTTCGGTTCTCCTGCGAAACAGAAGAACTTATAGTCTTTCAGTTCGCCCCTTTCGTCCTCCATATACTGTTCCGCAATGATGCGTGGCTGCACATTTTTATACGGCCATTCGCGCAACCCCCAAAAATAGTTGTGCTTCAGACAACTGCTGATAAGGTTACGCGCTTTCCCCTTGTTCAGTTTCGACTTGTCCTTGCAAATTACCAGACCGCCACTATCGTGCGTGCATTTAAGTACGAACTGATTGGGCAACTTATCAAAGTCAATATCCTCAAAACGCTCCCATACACCTAATGTCGGGATGATATGCTCTTGACCAATGATGCTGGCAGCATATTTCTTGGCTTCGCATTTGTCCACCATCTGCGTGTACACTGGTTTCCTGTCATAGAGTTTCAGCCACTGCAACTTCTGGTTATACGTTTGCGGGTTCTCTAAGTCTAATGACTCCTTCATCTTGATGCGATATATCATTTTCAGATATGTTGCATCATCCATCCAGTTGAACCATCCCCGATGCCCCAACGATGCTATCACCGTCAGCGGATTGTTCAACAGTTTTTTTGTTTTCTTATTCATATTGTCTATGCTTTTAACTCTTCTTGTACTACAAGCTTTAGCCTTTCCAGATGCGACTCACATTCTATTTTATTCTGGATGGCCATTAACATTTTCTTAGATACAAAAGAAGGAAGCCACCCTCGTCTGTACAATCCTTTTAAATAAGAATTCGTATAAGGATTAAACGGGCTAAAACCTCTTTTGGATTTCACAGCAAACTCCTTTAGTTTTCGTTCAAGTTCCGCAGGGTCAGCAATTAACTTGTTCAATTCTCCAATTTCAGTAAAGAAAGACTTGCTTTCACTGTCATTCATCATCACCACCGCCGGTTTGTCATCACACTGTCTGTAGGGCAACAGTTCAAAACCTTTATCATCAATGCAGAGTTTTACCATATATCCCTCATTCCACTTATCATTACGCTTCCTTTTACGGTCAAAACAGAAGTTACCAAGGCCATAGAAAATGGGATAGCCCTTGTATACCTCATATCCACTATAACAATGCTGATGGTGGTTCACGACAGCATCTGCACCAGAGTCAACGGCAAAACGGTACAGCTCTTTCATCCGGGGTGTTGGCAACTGATAGTGCTCTATGCCCCCATGAACGATAACAAGCACATAGTCAGCCTCTGTCTTCGCTTCCTTGATAGCATAGTATAGTGTGATAGGATTGAGCGGATTAGAACCTGCATGTTTTTTAGTTGCTATCGAGTATTCATGCTCACAGCAATTGATGATGGCAACTTTTTTTGCACCTACTGCAACATATAAGGGCTTTGCGGCATCTTCAATGTCTTTTCCTGCACCAACGTATGCTATCCCGTTCTCGTCAAGCTTCTGCATGGTATTCAAAGCACCTTCCTCACCATAGTCAAAATAATGATTGTTGGCAAGTGTAACGCCTTTGAAACCTGCATACTTGATGGCATCGATGACCTTCTCTGAGCATTTCAGATTTGGGCCGCTTTTTACGATGGGCGTTCCTTTTCCCTCAACAATAGGTGCCTCCAGATTAACAATGGCGTAACTTGCTTGTTCAATGACAGCCTTTACGTCTTGAAACACTTCCTGATGCTGATTGTCTTCTATCAGTTCTGCCACCCGTTCCCTTGGGCAAAGATCTCCTGCTATGATGATTGTATTGTCCATTTGTACTTATTTCTTTTCAGGCAGTTTTATCCAGTCTCCAAAGGTCTTGTCCCATTCTTCTGGAACAAATGTTTTCATGCCGCTGGACGGAAAGAATGTTATTTCACCGAAGTACACCTTATTATCAATAGTGTAGAAATCGGTACGCACGAAGGGCATATCTTTAGATAGCATTTCCGAAAGTCGAAGCATTTCCTCAAGTTCTTTCGGACGTCTGGGCTGTTTTACCGCCTGTGGATGGTCTGGACGTGAAATATCCAAGTGCTCCCATTGACGTGAGAAGAAATCTTCAGTCAATCCTGTTCCTTTATATCTGTCACGACAAACGAGTATTACCTCTGGTGTTCCGTTGAAGTTGTGAACTTTGTAATCATCCAGTTCCCCTCCTTCATTGCTCATATACTGCTCCGCAATGATACGTGGCTTCACGTTCTTGTAAGGCCACTCACGGTTCTGGTAATAATAGTTTCTCGACAGACCTCGCTTCAACTTTGCCCTTGCGGCTTTTATGTCCAGTTTGGTCTTATCTTTACATACTACAATACCTCCACTGTCGTGAGTACATTTCAACACAAACTGGTTGGGTAGAGCATCAAAATCAATGTCCTCCACCTTGTCATAAACTGCCAGTGTGGGGATAATATGTTCATCCCCTATGATAGTTGCCACATATTTCTTGGCCTCTACCTTGTCCACCATTTGTGTGTACTCAGGCCTACGGTCATAAAGTTTTAGCCACTGCAATTTCTCATTAAATGTTTGGGGATTATCCAGATTTAATTTATACCCAGTTCTCATAGGAAACATCAATTCAAGATATTTCTTGTCAGGAAACAGGGGCGCTAATTTCACGAGAAGTATTGTTCTCAGATAGTATTTAGAAAACAAAACTCTATGCAGGTAGTTTTTGTAGCGTTGAATGTTCATTATTTAATATTTTATTTGAAATAATATGAGCCGCATAAGCTAATAGTGTTCCTAATAGTACTATACAAACATAAAAAATAAAATTGTTTTTAACAGTAAATGATGGAAGCTTTGAAAGCAAGCTTAAAATGAAAATATTTACCAAGTAAGATTCTAACGATATTTTGCCCATAAATTCACATGCTTTCTGGACAAACGTTAGTTTTCTCAGATTAAAAATGCATATTGAAAAAAGAGTTACCAGAATGGCTGCTATTGGCATAATAAGCCATGAGTAAATATTTCCAAATCTAAATAGTTTAAGAGTAATAACTAGAAAAATCATTATTATTGCTATCAACCAAAGGGGAAACGTTCTGCCTTTCATAACGTGTAAGCCCAACCAATAACCTATAATGAAAGATGGAATACGTATTGCTATAAAATAAATATTGTCAATCAGTGATGTTCTTGTATATGTTCGGACATCTAAGCTATCTGGCCCAAAACACATCAAACAAAATAGTAACAAAATTGTAATTATCCAGCGATACTTAAATCTTTCTATTAAAAATCCTATTAAAGGAGCTATCAAATATAAAGGAATTAACATGGCTATGTACCATGCTCCAGTATGTTTTGTCCAATATGTATAGGTTGACAAATGCATAAAGAAGTCAATAATTGATTCCTTCTGTAAGATGCAAATAATTATGTAATACGGTACGGATATTAGAAAATATGGAATAAGAATCCTTTTATATCTTTTGACATACCATTTTGCCCCCCCCAAAAAGTGGCTGTCTAGTTTGCCTTGATTTTTTAGAGAATAATAAATACCTACACCTGATAAAAACAAAAATAAATCTACACCTTGATTTCCTAATGCCAACAAATGCCTAACAACTCCTTTGACTTCAATAGAGTATGAGCCAATCAGCGAATGACAAGCAAGAATCATAAGAGTAGCAACGCCCATTAATTCAGTTCTAAACTTGCTAATATCCCTTAGATTTATCCGTAATGAAAAGAGTTGTTCTAATTTTGTTCCCATTTAAAAAAGGATGTCAAATACATTAAACATATTAACCATATATCCCTCTGCAAAATGCGTTGTAAAAGCATAGCGAATGCCTTCTCCTCCAAATTCGAGGATAAATAACAACATAAATACGGTGATACCAGCAGCATATTCCTTTTTGAAACCTTTCGTCCTATTTATAGCTATAGCAAAGGCAATATAATTATACAAAAGCAAAGGTTGTAACAACCTAAAACTGATACCTGAAAAAAATAGGGGTATAATAAACAAAAAAGAAACTAAATTGATGTCAACAATTCTCTCGAAAAGAATATTTGAATCTATAGCTGATTTTTTATCACAGGAAAGACAAAAGCTGGTTCTTTTCTTTAATAATGATTCTCTTGTCGCGATAAAAGACATTGATAGAACCATTCCCAATCTAAATATTTCGAATGCTGTGCCAACTAAATTATGAGATTGGGTTTCTGAGTATTTATCAATTAATCTCTCACTTTCCCAGAACGAACTAAATAAAGAATAAAAAGATCCATTTTGGATGACAATCAAACCTGCTATGAAGATAACCAAAATGATTTCAAGTAGTTTTCTTCTGTTTTTTACAAGCAACAGGTAGTAAATAAGAAAAGCCCAACATGTTGCATGAAACATAGCTGCACAAATAACGCAGCATAGATACTTCAGATAGTCAATTTTTGATTTTGCTTTTATAATGTACTGTAGCCCCCAAATAATAAATGTCATTCCTGCCAAGAAACGAAACTGTTCAGCATAGATTGTTATTGGGAATATAAAAAGTAGTGCAAAAACAAATGCCGAGTTTTCTGTATAACGCCGAGTGACAATATAAAAAATCATTAGCTCGGCTACAGAAAATATTGCACGCATTCCATCAAAATTTAAACCTAAATTATTTGCAATTCTACAAGATATCCGATATAATGGTTCATATATTTCTGCTGTTTGATATTGTCCTAGTTCATAAAACGTTCTTACATATACAACATAATCCTCTTCTGATATAGCAAATGCTAAAAATACGAACAACAATATTAGTAACAGCAAGGTGACTATTTTAGAATTGTGTTTGTATAACCCTAAAAAAATTATGCCGATAGTGATTAAAATAGAAACAGATAAAACCATATTTATGTAATTGAGAAATATCCTCATAGAGACAACTTATTGTCCCTATGAGGAAGAATGTCAACAGAAATTGTTGTGAAATTCTTTTACTTTCCTTATAATTAACTCTAAGTCTTCCTGTGTCAGGCTTTGATGCATTGGCAAATTCAGCGTGTTATCTGCCGCGTAATCAGCATTAGGGAATTTGCCCGTCACGCCATATCCTGGTACACGGTGAAGGGGATAGTAGCGATAGGTTGTATAGACCCCATTCTCACGCAAGAACTTTGCGAACTGGTCACGCTTACCGTTTTTTATCTGGATATGATAGAAGTAATAAGATGTTTCTACATAGTCTGGCAATACAGGAGGTAGCTCTATCCATGAGAACTTCTTCAGATTCTCATTATAGAAATTATGGACGAAAGCTCGCTTTTCCATATACATAGGCAGCTTCTTCAACTGTTCCAATGCCATTGCTGCCGTTATATCATTCATGATGGCGCGGTGGCCGAAACTGGAAATATCAAACTCCCACCATTTCTGTGCCACGCTGTTTTCATAACCGCTCTTAGTCTCTAGTCCGAAATAAAGCCAACGGTCGGCTTTGCGACGAAGTTCAGGTGTATTGAAATGCAACATAGCACCATCACCACATACCAGAATTTTCATGGCATCAAACGACCACATACCCATATCGCCGAATGTACCAACAGCCTTGCCTTTGTAGAACGAGCAGACTCCAGCAGCAGCATCTTCAATAACCTTGATGTTGTGCTTATTACAGAGAGCCATTATCTCGTCCATCTCGCAAGGGATGCCACCATAATGCAAGAGAAGAAGAGCCTTGGTCTTAGGCGTAATTACCTTTTCAATATCCTCCACACGTGCATTTAGGGTGTGGGGATCAACGTCGCAGAGTACCATTTTGGCTCCACATGCACAAACGGCATTACCAGCACCGATAAAACTAATGGTAGGTACAATCACTTCATCGCCAGGTTTTATGTCAAGCAGATGCATTGAAGAGAACAAACCTTCACTACAGCAGTTTGTAGTAAGCACCAACTCCTTTGAAGATTTGATATGCTCTGCATACTTTTCCTCAAATTCTGCTACTCGCTTGCCTTTACCAAGCCAGTTTGATTCAAACACTTTCTCCAGAGCTTGCAGCTCTTCTTTGCCCAAAGTGGGCTGATAAACATTAATCATAATTATTATAAATTTGAAATTATTTTCTTCTTACAACTTTAAGGAATAGTTTTAAATTATCATCCTTTGTAACTCTTGCCAACAGATAATAAGAGGTTATACCAACTATAAGCTGAGCACCCAAAGTGGCTGCGTTTCCCATGCCTATTAGTGAAATACAGTATAATAATCCTGCCATCATCAACGAATTGACCAACGGCTTTTGAAAATCCAGAAAACGATGCCATAGGCTATACCCATAGACACGACTGCTAATAATACATAATGTCAGGCAACCTAAGAACTCGACAACTGTTGCTCCTATTGCGATAGCCCAGATACTGATGTTAACCGTAAACATAAGCATGGAGAGATTCAATGCTAGAAGCCCTATTTCGTAGTATAAGGCGATGTCACTACGTCCTAATGCATAATAAGCCTGTTTGTCAACAGAGGTTATACAGCCCATAAGACGGAAAAAGCAGAACAACATGAAGAATCCTATTGATGGTGCCCACTTTTCGGTGAGAAGCAGAAGTATAAGTGGCTTTGCCGCCACTATAGCCCCTATCAAGAATGGGAACATGGCGAAGGATACCATTCGCACCGTCTTTCTATTGGTCTCACAAAGCACCTTCAGTTCATCTTGCTGACGAGACATGACAGACAGCATCACACTTTGTATGGATGAATGGATAATGCTGACTACATAATGAGAATAGGTGTACGCCTTATCATAGTAGGCTAGATTGCTGGGGGTATACTTTTTACCAATTGTCATTGTACGTATTGTGTCGCCAAAACCACTTACAACACTTGACAACATGATTTTTACACTAAACGAATACATGGCTTTAGCACGTGGTAGCGAAAAACCAAGGCGTAACTTCATATTGGTTCCAAAGAACATAACCAGTACCATGGTCAACATGTGTACTAGGTTATGCGCCACTAACGCCCACACACCAAAACCAAGATAGGCCATTGTTATACCCACAGCACCAGAGATAGGAACTGCAAGTGCAGTCCTAATAAATATGGACTTAAAGTCCATATTCCTCGACAAAATTGCGGTTTGGACAGCAAAGATAGCATTTAGAAACAGTATGAAAGCTAAAGCACGTAGTGGCCACAGAACTTCGGGTAGATTATAAATGCTAGCTACCCATGGGGACAAAGCATAAAGAACCATGTATAGCAACAATGCAACTGCGAGGCTCGCAGTGAGCATTGTAGACACGTCTTTGTCATCCAAATTCTTCTTCTGGATTAAGGCCGTTGCAAGGCCGGAAGAAACGAATATACCAACATAATTGGTTATCGCAGCAATTATGGCCAAGCAACCGAAATCTGATGGAAGTAGAATTCTGGCAAGCACAATTTGCACCACAAGGTTGATGCCCTGTGAGAACAGTCGCTCCAAAAGTTTCCACCAGAGGGAACCTACAATCTTCTTACTACTATAGTTTTCAGTTGCCATATTTCTTTATTAACTCCTCCTCTACGCGCTCGATCATTCGCATAGGCGAGAATTCACCATTATAATGGAAATCAACATTATCGCTATTCTCAACAAACGAACTACTTATTTCCTCTGCCTTGTTGAAGATCAGAATTGACTTTGGATTGTAAAATGGGGAGTTTTTTATAAAGCTGTTATTTGTTATCAACTTCTTGTTATACATAACAGCCTCCAGAAATCGTGAGGTATAGCCATCGGCTCCGCCTTGATTCACTTCAAGTACAAAACGGGTGTTAACCGTGTGGTAAAGCATCTCACGATAGCACATAAACCTATTGGCATATTCTATCCCTGGCAGCTGTACCTGCTGCTCAACGGGAACTCCCGTAAGATAATACTTGCAATGCAGTCCAAGAGTTGTGAAGCGCTGATAAGCATCAAGAAGCAAAGGTAAACGGTCTTTCCCCTTGCCCGCAAAATACACGTCAGACTCAGGAGTGTCAAGTACTGGAATGTCAATCTTTGACTCAAATTCATTGAAATGTGGGAAACCATATTTCGCAGCTTCTCCCTTATCGAAGGTCATCTCCAAGTCTATGTTAAGATTGTTCAAAAGCCCAGGAGCAGTACGCTGGCAGACGGCCATCAAATCCCGGTGGAGCAAAACTATTTTACAGTCTGGCCAACGACTCTTTAAGTATGTAAGGTAGTCTAAAGGAATGTGATGGTTCAGGATAATAAAGGCGAAGGGGTTCTTTTCTTCAAAACCGTTCTTGAAATAGAAAGGATACCACCACCGTTTAAATGGCAGGTTGACCTTTTGTGCTAACGCAGGAGAACTATGGGCTGCAAAAAGATAGCGTATCATCCGGCATTGGTAGTAGAGGGGTGCTGTCACCACCTCTATTCCTTTTTCCCTTTTCAGTTCTTCGACACAAATATTATAGTAGCCATCAGGGAAATCTTTCCATGTAGTCCCATCTTGGCTGTTAAATAGTACATAGTTATATTTCATTTTTGTCTGATTTCTTGTTTTAGACAGCTTTGTATCTTGATGTGTAGATGCTTATAGATAATTGAAAGAAGAATAAAGAGTATGACATAGAATAATGTCAGCACAACTAAGGGTGCTTCAATTCCCGATTTGTCAACCAGTAACAATATGATTGGATGAGCCACGAAAATGTAGGGTGACAACTTGCCAAGCCATAAACCTACAGCCTTTGTCAATTTATTCTTCTCAACGACAAACGTGGCCAATATAAAGAACAGTAGTGCGACTATAGGCATAATTATCCATGAGTAGAAAGATATATTCACGAAAAAGAGTAAACTAAAGCACAACAACATGGATACTAACAGAATAACCTTGTTATTCAATAGAATGTCTTTACTTGATCTTGCAGCTCCAATACCTATAAAAAATAATGGGAGCCAAGCAAAACTATTCACTCTGAGATAATGCAATATCCGCTGTGTTGGAAACAAATCAGGAGTAAACAGCTCAAGTATTAACAGCAAAATTGCCCCCCCCAGTATCAATTTCTTTGTCTTAACCGACCTGATGAAAGGAAACAAAAGGTACAACTGAAAGGTCATCGGGAAGTACCAAAATGTTGGTGCTGCTGACGGCAACGTCTTACCGATACTTAAAACATTGTTCATCAACGTCAGCGAAAACAGGCTTACCATTGCTCGTTTAACACTCGCTTCAAAAGCCTGACATGCGATAAAGAACAACGCAGCAGGCAATAAAAGCAATATCAATTTTACATAGGAATGCTTGACGTATGGCCAAAACTTTATCTCACTCACATTTTGATATTTTCTTGCCAATCCATAGCCAGAGAGGAAAACAAAGACGGGAACTCCGCACCATCCGATAAAAGAAAAGATGTCTCCAATCAGTACCCATGAGGGATTGGAGAGGTGTACAAGAAAAAACTGGTAGTTCTCCGAATGGAAGTACATCTCATTTTCCAGCACAAATCCAAACTGAGGCAAATGAAGAAAATTATGCAGAGCTATAAACATTATGGCAAGCCCACGCATAATTAACCCTTGTTCCTTATTTATCATAGATTTATGCCTGAGAATTTAACACACACATTCTCACCACGTCCTCATAACCATTTTCACATGCCGACTCTTCCTTCAAGGTCGTCTCAATTGAGAATCCAGCTTCCTTCAAGAGATTTATCTCGTCGTTAAACTTGGCAAATACGTACGAATATATTTTATGTATTCCATATTCTTCAAATGCCTTTTTTACTAGCATCTGAATGGCCATACTCTGGCCTTCGGCATTCCATTCAACATCATCGCTGGTAAAAATACAAAGTTCACAACGATGATTCTCGTTGTCTATATCTTTTAGGTAAACAGTTGCAATAGGATAAGAGGCCAATCCTGTTTCCTCTTCTATGCGCTCAACGATAAACTGCTTGTATTTTCCTGTCTGTATGTTATCTTTATAGAACTTCAGGTTCGACTCCTCTGTTATTGGAGTTTTAGTCATGCAATGTAGTCTGACTTTTTCTGAATTGCGCCACTTCACGATATTGGCACTATCCTTTTCTGTGATAGGTCTTAAAAATATTCTCATAATAATCATTTATTTAGTACAAAATCGTGTCAATGTAAAAAGGACTGTCAAAATCCTTTAGCAAAGAGTGTTTCGTATCTTTCTCGCTAAGGATAGCTTTTTCGGTAGGTATCTTCCAATCTATTTCTAATGAACCATCAAGGATACTGATGCCGCCATCAGCCTCAGGATGATAGAACTCATCACACTTGTATTGGAATACAGCAGTCTCACTCAGCACGGCAAAACCATGAGCAAACCCACGAGGCACAAAGAACTGACGATGGTTTTCTTCTGTCAGTTCCACGGCAACATGCTGTCCGTATGTGGAACTGCCCTTTCGTATGTCCACAGCCACGTCGAGCACGGCACCCTTCACACAGCGCACCAGTTTGCTCTGCGTGAACGGCGGACGTTGGAAATGCAGACCACGCATCACTCCGTACGAGGACTTACTTTCATTATCCTGAACAAAGGTGATGGAATGTCCTAATATGGGTGCAACCTTCTCGTCAAATTCTCTTTGTGAGAAGCTTTCAAAGAAATAACCTCTTTTATCCCCAAACACTTTGGGCTCTATTATCAGAACTCCTTTAATATCTGTTTTTATTACTTCCATATATTTTATTTAACGTTGCTTTAAAATAGGGGTAGGCCCGCTGTTATTGAACCTTTTGTCTTATGAGAGACCAACTTACGATGTAAGAAGTAAGAGGTCAGATGTAAGATGT
>AUXO012741336.1_pt1 | contig 20869 bp, 19 predicted proteins | sample 768731 | NCBI WGS metagenome assembly AUXO01 (sample SAMN02715735, study PRJNA202380) | gut metagenome | biome: sheep rumen | host: Ovis aries | place: New Zealand: Palmerston North
GAAGCACTCATAAAAGGAGATGCAGAAGGAAAACCACACCTTTTCCCTAACACAATATACTACCTCAGAAAAGAATGTTTAACACCGGAATTCCAGGAAGACATTGACAGGGTACACTACCTCTCAGCAAAATTCGGAACGGCATACTTCATAAACATGTTACCAAAATACATGGGAAACATGGCAAACTACATGGGATGCAGAACAAGACTCTCAGACAACTGGACAGGAGACTGGGAAAAAGACTGTCTAAGAACAGGAAACCTAGCATACGTAACCATGAACCTGCCACGTATAGGATACAACGCAAGGGATGAAAACGAAATATTCGATTACCTTGATGACTACATGAACATAGTCGAAGAAGTACTTATGATAAGAAGAGAAAGAGCACTAAAATGTCTAAATGACTACAAACTCCTGCCGTTCTTAACTCAAAAAATGGGAGAAGATCCATACTACCAGGTTGACAACAGTACCCTTTCATTCGGATTTGTAGGATTAAACGAAATGTTAATGGCACAGACAGGAGCAGGACTTGAAGACCCTGAATCAAACAAGTTAGGACATAAAGTACTTGAATACATAAACGACAGGGCAAACCAGCTTAAAAGTGAAACAGGCCTAAGATGGGGAGTAATTCAGACACCTGCAGAAAGTACCGCCTACAGATTTGCAACAATGGACAGAGAAAAATACCCTGATCAGGTAATATGTAACGGTGACAGCAATGCATCCTACTACACAAACAGTAGCCACGTTCCAGTGGACACTGCATTAAGCTTACCTGAAAAAATAAAAATCGAATCAGATTACCACCCATTAACACAAGGTGGACACATATTCCACGCATTCATGGGAGAATCATACAGTGATCCTGACAGTTTAATGAGTTTAACAAACAAAATAGCAAGAAAAACAGACATCGGTTTCTGGGCATACAGCAGTGCATTAAGTTTCTGTGTAAACTGTAAAACATTAATGAAAGGATTACAGTCCACATGTACACACTGTGGAGAAACTAAAAACGTAGAATGGTATGACAGAATCACAGGATATGTACAACAAGTAGGACATTCCGAAAGTGCATCCGGTGGATGGAATGCAGGTAAAAAACAAGAATTGTTAGACAGAAAAAGATGGGAAAAATAAACCCATCATTATCCCCCTTTTTTTATTGACTTTTTTATAGATACTTTTCATCAACTGTTACTGCGGTACCGTAGGCAGCAATTATTACATCAGGTGGAATTTGCTGGTTGTAGTTTGTGTATTCAAATTGTAATTCCAGTATTGCATTTGCATTGAGTTTAAGAGCTTCCTTTTGTAAATTATGTAAGATGTATTTTCTGGCAGTTGCATAATCCTGACTTTTTAACATGTTTTTGTTTTCTATGCTGGAACCTATGTATTTTAAGCGTTCCTGAAAATCCTTTTCATCAAAATCAATAACATCTTCAGAGAAAACCAAACCATGATATTCCTTTATTGGAATTTGAGGTTTTGAATTGAATATTGTTACATTCAAATCTTCGACAGGTTCTATTTGTCCTACATGTACGTATGATTCGCTTTTTTTGTTGAATTTTAATCCGATGAAACTACCTGCCAGACCAAAGAGGTATGTTATCATGAAGAAAATACCAATAATGAGGTAGTTTATCATCAGTGGAAAAGCTGCCTGTAACATTAACAAAAATCCACCTACCGTGAATATGTTAAAGGACAGTGGTGTTGTTGGAAACAGCCATCCTATACCGTTTGTTACAAAAAACAGGATTATTGCACTTATTGCACCTGATGACTTCTTTCTAAGTTTGTTGGATACAAAAGTTTCAACAAATCCGGCAACCAAAGGTGCTATGAATACATCAATATTTACCCCGTATACAAACAATTTATATTCAATACAGAATGCTGTGATTATCAAACCAACAAAAAGTCCAGTGGCAATGGATAATAATAAAAGTAACTTATCACGTACTGAATCTTTATTTTCAAACATTTTTCATCATCTTACTTAATTATTAGGCCGACCCAACATAGCATGAAAAATTGTATAATTAGGTAGGTACATATGATATTATAGAATATGATACATTGTTAATAATATAATTAACTTATATAAAAAAATATTTACCACAATGAAAGGAGGCCAACAATGGAAAACATGGATTTACTAGTATTAGGACATACTGCTTTTGATTACATCATGGAAGTTAAGGAATTTTCAAAAATAAATACGTCAGCCATCGTGGAAAAAATGGAAACATTTCACGGAGGTGCTGCAGGAAACGTAGCTGTTGTAGCTAACAAAATGGGCTTGGATGTAGGTTTGATTTCCTGCATAGGAAAGGATTTTAAAGACAGTGAATACGAAAAAGAAATGCTTGATGCAGGAATTGACATTTCAAACATGATCGTTTCCAAAAAAGCCAACACACCTACGGCTTTCGTATTAACAAATCCTGAAGATGAACAGATGTTTTACTTCTATTGGGGTGCTGCAGAGGAATACTCCAATTCAGAAGTTCCGACTGAAGCTATTGACCATGCAAATGCGGTGCATCTTGCAACTGGTGACCCTCAATTTAACATCAAGGCAGGAAAATACGCTTATGATAACAATAAATTAGTGTCATTTGATCCGGGACAGGATTTACATTTGTATTCAACAAAGGATTTACAGGAGCTTGTTAAAAACTGTAACATATTATTTGGAAATGAACATGAAATAGAACATATATGTGACCTGTTGGAAAAATCCAAGGAAGACCTCTTGAATGAAGGTTTGGATATTATTGTTCAAACTCTTGGAGATAAGGGCAGTGTCATTTATGCAAATGGTGAAGATGCTCTTGAGATTGAAGCCGTTCCAACAAAAGCAGTTGATCCTACTGGTGCTGGTGATTCATACCGTGCTTCATTTTTAAGTTTTTACTTAAGAGATAATGATTTGAAAACTTGCGGACGTTTTGCAAGTACAGTTTCATCATATATAGTTGAAACTCAGGGAACACAGACAAACATACCACATCCTGATCAGGCTTTGGAAAGAATGAACAACAAATGGCCTGACAGTGAGTTTTAAATAGGAAAGTTATTTTTTTAAATGATATTCACCCCCCGATTTTTTCTTTTTTTCAGGAATTTTTTTAAAAATACACATTAAATAATGATTGAAAAATTACCTGTTTTTTTAATAAATCTTAAATTGCGACTAAATTTTAATTAATAAAACAAATGATTAGTAAATTAACCTTTAATTTTAAAATAAAACTCCATTAATCTTTAAATAGTTCTATAAATTAATATAAAATTAGTTTTATTATGATGACAATTATCGATTATTGTCAGCCCCAATTATTTTTTAATGATAAAACAAAGATTAAAGGAGCATAAAAAAAATGACACAAATGACCGAAGCAATGAATGGTAACATTACCGAAGCAATGAAACAAGTTGCTGCTGATGAAAAACTGGATCCCGAATACATAAGAAGAATGGTTGCAAAAGGATACATTGCAATACCTGACAACAACCAGAGAGAAACTGTTGCAGTAGGTATAGGAAAAAATCTTAGAACAAAAGTCAATGCAACAATAGGTACTTCCACAGACATTATAAATCTGGACGAAGAACTGGAAAAGGCAAAGGCTGCAGAAGAAGCAGGCTGTGATACACTCATGGAATTAAGTATCGGAGGAGACCTTGACCATATAAGAAGAACCGTACTCAAAAACACAGACAAACCAGTAGGAAGTGTACCAATATACCAGACCGCCGTGGAAGCCATAGAAAAAGATGGTGCAGCAATTAACATGGACCCTGACGAAATGATTAAAAACATTGAAAAACAGGCAAAAGACGGAATCGATTTCATGGCAATACACTGTTCAGTTAACAGGGAAACACTGAAAAGATTGAAAAGACAAGGAAGAAACGGAGGACTTGTAAGTAGAGGAGGATCATTCATTTCATCATGGATGGTACACAATGACTGTGAAAACCCATTATACGAAAATTACGACCAGATTTTGGATATTGTTGAAGAGTATGATGTATGTCTAAGTATGGCAAATGCCATGAGAGCCGGAGCACTAACTGATTCTACCGACAGGGCACAGATACAGGAACTGATAATATTAGGTGAACTGGTTGACAGAGCAAGGGAAAGAGGAGTTCAGACAATTGTTGAAGGACCAGGACACATACCTATCAACGAAATTGAAACCAACATCAACATTCAAAAGAAAATGTGTAACAACGCACCATTTTACATGCTCGGTCCTATTGTAACAGACATTGCACCTGCATATGACCATATTGTATCAGCAATAGGTGCAGCACAATGTGCAAAATCCGGTGCAGATTTCATATGTTACGTAACCCCTGCAGAACACCTTGCATTACCTGACGTACAGGATGTAAAAGAAGGAGTAATTGCAACAAAAATAGGTGCACATGCAGGAGACATTGCAATTGACATGGAAAGATTCGGTCAGGACGATATCAAAATGGCTGATGCAAGAAAATCATTAAACTGGAACGATCAATACAAACTTGCACTCTGGCCAGATGACGCCAAAGCAATCAGAGACAAAAGACCACCTGAAGAAGAAGACACATGTACAATGTGTGGAAACTATTGTGCCATAAAAATCGTTAACCAATGGCTGGATAAGGCAGACAAAACAGCTTTCGATTAGAATTTACTAAAAAACACATCATATCGAATATGGAAAATCAACTAAGAATACACAGTAATCTCACCATTGAAGATATGATGTACAATCACAACATTGATAAAAAAAAAACATGCTACCCAATACAATTCCAAAGATATAACTTTGAAAGTAACAAATCCCCCCCCACTTCTTTAATTTTTTTTGAGACTGTGAACTTTTTATATGCTCAAATCAGATTGTTGTTTTAGAAAAAATAATTTTATATACTTTTATAAAAATTAAATATTTCATATCTAAACTAATAATAGTTATTTCAACAAGTAGTGGTTGAGCCCAGTATAAATTTTCTATTGCAAGACCGGAACATATTGCAAACAAAGCCGCAAAATATGGTCATTTTAACATTTTCCAGTTTCTTTTTGAATATAATTTAAATTCTTTCCCGTATATCTTCTAAAAAAAAACTTCATATTTAAAGATAAAGTGGCATTAATGCCATCCAATAAGAATAAGAAAAGAATATTGTTAGAGAAAATACCTCTAAAATAATTAAAAGAAGCCAAGGAAATGATTGAAGACTTTAAAGTCTGCATAAGTTTCAAGATGACAAATGAAATATCATTTACTAAAAAGAATCATCAAAAATTCAACTATGAAAAAAAAATGAATGAATAGTGGGGGCTAGTGTGATTATTATGGTGAAAATCTTTCTGTTACTTCCTTAATATATTCTGTTTTGGTGATTACGGAAATTTTCTGATTTTTCTTAAATAAAGTGTCTTTTTGTGGAATGAGCAATTCTCCATCCTCATCATATACTGCACAGACTATGTAGTTTTCTGTAGGACTATAATCCAAAACAGGTTTATCGAATAGTTTCTTGTTTTCCAGTGTTAATTCAAGCAGTTCCGTAGAACCTTTTCCTAAAACTATCAGATCTGCAATTTTCGGTCGTGTAATCAGCCTTTCCAAATATGTGGCTACAGAAGCTTCAGGACTGACTGTAGTATCTATTCCAATGTTTTTAAATGCACTTTCATGTTCGAGTTCATTTACCCGTACAATTCTTTTTTGGATGTTATCATAATTTAAACTTAATGCAGCACTCAACAGATTGGTTTTGTCATCTCCTGTAGCTGCTACAAATACCTGTGCATCTGAAATATCTGCCTCTTCCAATATCTGAACGCTTGCTGCGTCACCATTTATTACCATCAAATCATCTATTTCTGCTGCTTCTTCACATGTTGCAGGATTGTTATCGATAATGGTGACATTCAATCCTTCCCTGATAAGTGATCTTGAAAGATTTGTCCCCACTCTACCTGCACCTATAATAATTACATACATAAAATCACGTTATCAATTTAATAATTATTATATTATTCTTATGTAATATTTAAGTTTCAAGTAGATTATCAAAAATAATTATAAAACATTAAAAACATAAATAGTTACAGTAATGATTATTTCATTTTAATAAAATTATAATATACAGACTTTTTTAATTCTGACAGATAGATTAGTAAATCTATATTATGAATAATTAACAACCTAATCAATTTTTATAAGAAAAATATTATATTAAATAAGAAAATTTGTGATATACATGAGTAAACATTGGACTGAAAGAATAGCAGAAGAATTAAGCCAGCAGGACAGAGATGAATACATTATAGGAAGTGGAACATCCATTTCCGGATCAATTCACATTGGAAACAGTTGTGACGTGTTCATTGCAAATGCGGTCAGCAAAGAATTACGAAAATTAGGAAAAAATGCAAGAACTTTATGGATTGCAGACGACTATGATCCTTTAAGAAAAGTTCCTTTCCCACTACCTGAATCATACGACAAATATCTGGGACAACCATACTACGAAATACCATGTCCTGAAGGTTGTTGTGACAACTTTGTTGAACATTTCCAAAAACCATTCACCACAGCATTGGAATCATTTGACATTGAAAATCTCGAAATAAAAAGTGGTGCATACATGTATAAAAACGGGATTTATACCGAAGCCACAAAAATAGCTTTGGAAAATGCCGAAAGAATCAGGGAAATATTCAACCAGTACAGGGAACATCCTTTAAAAGAAAACTGGTTACCTTACAACCCTATATGTAGCGAATGTGGACGTGTAAATACCACCGAAGCATACGATTTTGAAGACACCACCGTCAAATACAGATGTGAATGCGGACACGAAGGTGAAATGGATTACACAACAGGTAAAGGAAAATTAACATGGAGAGTGGAATGGGCTGCAAGATGGAAAATACTAAACATCACCTGTGAACCATTCGGTAAAGACCATGCAGCAAGTGGTGGTTCATATGATGTAAGTAAAATCATTTCCGAAGAGATATTTGATTATCCTGCACCATATCCAGTACCATACGAATGGATTACACTTGACGGGGATGCAATGAGTAAATCCAAAGGAGTGTTCTTCAGTCCTGAAGCATGGCTTAAAATAGGAAAACCTGAAACATTAAACTACTTCATATTCAGAAACAAACCTCTTAAACCAAAGGATTTCTCACCTAAAATGGGATTCCTTGACCTGATGGATCAATACGACAGGGTAGAAAGAATCGCATACGACATCGAGGAAGCAAGTAACGACAAGGAAAAATCAAAACTTACAAAAATATATGAAATCTCACAAATTGAGGAACTTCATGAACAGATGCCGTTCCAGCCATCATACAGATTCCTTACAGTGGCCTACCAAATAGCCAGCGGCGATGCTGAAAAAATTTATGAAATATTGAAAAACAATCACCAGTTACCTGAAAGATTGGAAGATGTGTCCTTTGATCAACTGGATGACTTCGATAAAAACACTTACATGCAGAGACTGGAATACGTCAGCAACTGGCTTGAAACATACGCACCTAAATTTGTTAAATTCCAGGTTATGAAGAAAATGCCTCGTGTTGAAATAACAGAGGAACAGACAGAGTTTTTAAAACAACTTGCTGACGTAGTTGAAAACGAGTCATTTGACAGCGACGTTGAATTCCACGACAGAATGTATGAAGTACTGGAATCACTTGAGATGAAACCTCAAAAAGCTTTCCAGGCAATTTATAAAACTGTTCTAGGTAAAAAACAAGGTCCTCGTGCAGCATCATTCGTTTTATCCCTGGACAAAGACTTTGTTGTTAAAAGATTCAGAATGGAAGAATAATTATTCTTCACCCTCCACTCCACTTTATAAAAAAAATTATAATGCTTCGAAACCAAACTGGACGGTTAGTTTTTGTGCACTATGCGATGCAAAATTCAGGAAGCTTTCAACATCAACCCTATTTTTAACATTCAATGCACTGATTATATGTTTAGTATACTCCGACAATACATCATTCGTATTCATAGATGTATATGATATGCTTTTATTTATGAAAGTGTAAAGATTTTCATTCTGTTCCACCAGACGAATTGCTTCATGAAAAGAATTGACTGTTTTTACAATGTTAAAATCCAAATCATTGTTGGCCAGAGTAGTCCAGGCTAATCTATGGGCAGACCCCTCAACTTCAATAAAATCCAGTCCGTTTAAATCCTGTATGTTATTGAATTGTTCCGTTCCATGTGTAAGTAACATGAGATTGTCCCTGCCAAGAGGTATTGGTTCCAGGTCATATATGTATGCCTGAACAGGATCATCAAAGCCCAATATGTCCACAATACCTTTGTTTGCCAAATCAAATGCAGTGTCCATATCAGTTTGCAGTATCTTTATGTTTTCCAACTGGTATGCTAATGACAGTTCCCTGATAAATTCACAGGATATGTATCCACCGGCCATTACCAGATTATCGTCATCGTTTAAACGTTGTTCATAGGATTCATATTCTTCCAAAAGATTTAAAGCATATCCTGTTAACGTGGACCCCCGGTTTGTTACAACAACCAGTGGTTGGGACAACAATTCCTCCGCCTTAATTATTCTACGGTTCAATACGGTGTGTGATATCCCCAATTCCTTAGCTGCTTTTCTTTGAGATTTATTTGATTTGATTGCCTTGAGCGTGTCAAATAATTTGTAATCATAGATTACATCATCCAGTTCAATATTCAATTTTTTATTAATGCTCATAAAATCAACCAGTTAGTGATATTAAAAAATATAGTAAAAAGTAAATATAAAGTTTTACATAGATATATAACGAGTATAAAATTGATAAATTAATTTTCGGTTTAAGAAAATTGAGAAAAAAATAATATAATAATTGTAGGTAAGAACATGATTTATAATGATGCTGTAAGTGATATACTTGAAAATGTATCCAAAATTACTCAAACGGTAAGTCAGGATGAAATTAACCAAATGATCGACATGATTGTGAACGTTGACCACGTATTTATAATGGGTCTTGGACGTTCAGGATTAGTAGCGAAAGCGTTTGGAATGAGATTAATGCACTTAGGATTAAACGTGTACATTGTTGGGGAAACTATTACACCTGCCATAACCGATAAGGATTGTTTAGTTGCAATTTCAGGTTCCGGTGAAACTAGTTATATAGTAAGTACTTCAGGCATCGCAAAAAACATAGGTGCTAAAGTTATTGCAATAACCTCTTACACCGACAGTACTTTAGCAAAAGAATCCGATTTGATTGTGCAGTTAAAGGGAAGAACCAAAATCGATGATGAACAAAACTATATCAGCAGACAAATCAGTGGTCAACACCAAACATTATCACCAATGGGAACAATATTTGAAATAAGTGCACTTGTATTCTTGGATTCAATTATTGCACAAATGATGCATGACCTAGGACAGACCGAAGAAGATTTAAAATCAAGACATACTGTTCTTGAATAAAATAAATCTTTTTTTCTAGTCCACAACAGAAATAACTAACGATTCATCGTCGTATGTATATATTATTTCCACCAATTCTTTTTTTACTTCTTTAATATTTATGTCAACCCTCTGATTGAGAAGTTGTCCTTTAAGCTGCAGGGTTATGATGGCGTCCTCGTCAACAAAAAGTATTTTTCCGGGAATGAACACCCGGTTGTATGATATTTCAAGAAATGCTTCTTCTTTAAAATTATTTATAATATATTCTTCAAGCTGATCTTCCCTGAGAGTTATGTGCTTTTTTTTCATGAATATTACCTATTGCTTAATCCAGAGTTGTCCTTTTCCCCTGACTGTTTTGTCACCTGAATATAATCCGTAACGTCCCACATAATATTTATCGCCGATAAGTGGATGATGAATATATTCATTGAATATGAATCCGGGTAATACATCTTTTATTTTACCGTTGAGTATGATTGTTCCTTTTTTCATCTGTCCACCCAACCATTGTGTGACATCACCATCAATTTGTATCCTGCCTCCGGACATGTGCACTCCTGCCAGGATATCACAGTTACCCATGATATGGATGGATCCTCCAATCATGTAATCTGCCAAATGTTTTCCTGCATTTTCATGAATTATTATTTCTCCTCCGGACATTCCTCTCCATTCACCGGCATATGATGAGCCGCAAAACTCCTTAACACTGCCAAGTATTTCAAGAGTTCCGCCGGTCATTTCCCGACCAGCATAACTTTCAGCATCACCGTTAACGATGATTTCCCCGCCTGACATGCATGCACCTACATGAAAGTCCACACTGGAATTTGCTATTATTTTTCCACAGGACATTGCAAAACCTATACGTTTGACCCTGGAGAGGTCTCCGTCAATAACGATTGTGCATTCTGATGCATCTTCACACTTTCCACTAGTTTCAACATCAAAGTATTGGCATAACTGTTCTTCCCTGTTTCCCCTGTATATTGTGACCTCCCTGATTTGGGATAATGATTTGTCAAACAACAGTTCAGGGAGAACGTTGTCAAATTCCAATGCTATTGAAGACTTTTCTTTCATGATAAGATTAATTATTCGCATATTTGATCCCCCGGATAATCTACATTTACAATGGTGTCAGGATTGGTATAATGATCGTTTACACCGTAATTTTCATATTTTATTGTATAATACTTGTTGAATTCGGGTTTGATTCTTTTTATCAGAACTTTTTCTTCATCTTCAAGTCCTGAAACGTTACACCAGATATGCTTACTTTCTACCAGTTTGACAATGTTTGCATCCTTAACAAGTATCTGCCCATCTTTTATTGTGTATTTACTGTTTAAAAGCTTATTTTCCAATATTTCTGAATTTGATTTAAGGGTAGCATCGAAATCGTTGACGTCAATGTCATATACAGATACATCAGCTTTTGCTCCGACTCCAAGATGTCCCCTGTCGTTTAATCCCAGTATTTTTGCGGGACCTGCACGCGTAATTGTCGCAATTTCATCCCATGAGTATTCGCGGTCGTATGTTCCAAGGTCAGTCCTTCTGGTTGCCCAGCTATGAACCTCGTTGTCAAGCATATCCTGCAGTTTTTCATGACTCATAAGCCATGATATTATTTTAGGATATCTTATGAATGGACCTCCGTTTGGAGAATCTGTTGTCAGAACTATTTTCCATGGATCCTTGACTCCCATGAAGAATTCCAGACCTACAGCCCATTGCAGTACACTCACAGGTGCGTGACTGGAATAAATTGAAGGAATCAATCCGGAAGCAGTTTCAACTTCTATATCCTTATTTGCCCATTTAAGTCCTGTGAGCCTGAAAAGATCATATTCCATTGGGGCGTCGGCAGTCATGGTTGTTGTTTCATCAAATGTAATCTGACCCACGTCACATGTCAAATGATCATTTTTATTGATATAATCTATTAATTCCGAAGCTCCTGAAGAAACATCTCTCCATGAGGTACCCTTGTATGCATGGAACTGTACGTGTGTACAGTGCATTATCTGATTTCTGTCAACGTTTTTGTTCTTTTTAATATCTTTTACACAGTCAAATGTTTCAAGGGTTGTTTCGTAATTGCCAGGATGTCCCAGATCATTTGTATGAACATGCACTGAATGTGGAAGACCCAGTCTTTCATTTACCTGTGTGAGTGCTCTTATGACTTGCCTTCCTGTTACTCCCCAGTGTGGTTCGGGATCATCCAGCCCGTCAACATTCTTTCCCCATCCCCATGCTTCACTTCCACATGGATTTACGATTTTTATTCCATAACCCTTTGCAAGTTTCAGCCATTTTGATATGAAAACTGTTAGGTCATCGAGACGATTTTCCTTAACGTATTTTAACATGAACCAGTTGTTTCCGAAAAGTGTTAATGTGGGAATATCCAGGTTGGGAATGCTGTTTATTTCCTCGTGAGCATGTTTTGCCTCCAGTGGAGGTACTGCTGCCTCGGTTACTGTGGTATATCCCATTTTTGTGTATCTGTATCCTATTGTTGGACATGTAGGTAAGGAAAATCCTGCTTCAAATCCTGAAATATCTGTTTTGGAAGGTGCTTTTATACCTTTTCTTATGTCTTCTGGCCTGTATAGACGACCTATTGACAGTTTTGGTCCTGCAATATGAGAATGTAAATCCACACCTCCCGGCATGACCAGTTTACCCGTAACATCAATTACTTTTGCATTGGAGGATACATTGTCAACAATTTTATCATCTTTAATAAAAATGTCCATTTGTTCCCCGTTCACATTGTTTTTAGGGTCGAAAACTATCCCGTTTTTTAGAACGTATTCCATTAGTTATCCTCCGTTTTTCTTAATAATTCAATTTTTTCAAAGAGTTTGCTTAAAATCCATTCATCTGAATGACAGTTTTCAGGTTTATCTATTACTTTTTTCATAAATAATGGAATGGAATCCATACGATATGCAGTACCTTCAGTTTCAACACCGACCCTTGTACTTGGCAATACTATGTCTGCAAGTTCAGTTATCGGACCCCAATGAGTATCTATTTGTATTGTGGGAATGTTAACCAAATGTTGAATACTATATCCGGGGAATTGAACTCCTGGATCTGCTGAGATGGCCATGAAAAAATCAGGTTCTCTTCTGTTTAACAGATCAATGGTAGTTGTTTCTCCAACCATGAATCTTGGATATCCCCTTGAGAAGTCAACACCGTAAGGATAACCTGTTTCAGAGGTAAGGGCTATGTTAAATCCGCTTACGTTAAAGAATCCTCTCATTGGCAACATGGACCATTTTGAATACCTGTTTAAATCTTCTACAAGCTGAATCAGTACGTCAACGTTTTTTTGTTTTCCAAGGGTTTGTGATACTCCCAATCCAAAGAATAATGCCCCGTATTCAGCATTTTTCATTATTTTAACCAGATTTTTAAGTTGAGAAAGAGGTACTCCTGCGATTTCATCTTCATCCAATTTTTCGCCCTTCAACAGCATTCTTAATGCATTGAATAAAAGGTAATCCTCATTCATGTTGAACTGTACCCATTCATCCGATACTTTGGCTGTGTTGGTATATTTTGGATCTATTGTTATGATGGTTCTGTCTTTGCGTCCATTTTTTCTGAAAAATCCTTCGGGAAATGTTGTGTACCTGGACAAGTGTCTTGGATGGTCATCCATGGGATTTGTTCCAATATATACAATGACATCGGCCCTGTTTTTTACTTCACCCAGTGTCATTACCGGATGTCCAACGTTTTGAAATGCCTGTATTGATGATCCGTGACATATTGTTGACTGATTATCCATCACTGCTCCTGTAGCTTCTGCAACCTTAATTCCCTTTTTGATTGCTTCCACTGAAGTTTCTCCCCAACCATAGAGAATTGGTCTAACACTTTCATATAACAGTTTGGCTGTTTTGTCCAGTGCTTCTTCCCATGTGGTCTCTTCAAGTATTCCATCATCGTTTCTTATCATAGGATTAAGCAGCCTTTGATCCTGGTCATTGATTATTTTACTTGCACCGATTCTGCATGCGTGTCTGACACCAACTATTTTTTTATTTTTTAACAGGTATGTTATATCATCACAATTGTTTCCACAATAGGAACATGAACAGTTTTTTACTTCCTCATCATAATCTGTAATTGGTCCTTTAATCATATTATCGTCCTCTTTTTAAAAACAGGTTTATCTTTTAGTTGTGAATCATTTAGATGATACTTGTTGTAAACTTTATTCATTAACTGGGAAACAAGCAGTACTTCCTCATCGCTTTTTGATATTTCTGCAGGAATACCTTTGTATGTCGGCACGTTACAACAGTAAGTTTCAGGACTTATGACGACATTTGCCCATGGCCCTCTTGGTATAAATATCATTCCTTCATGAGGTGCATCATGTGATTTATCAACGTACACCACCACTTCACCCCATTCGGATTTTACCTTAATCTTATCCCTAGGTTTTAGGGATAATTTTTCCATGTCTTTTATGTCCATGAATGCTACTGCAGCAGATTGCCTGTATTCATCCTTCAATGTTGAACCTTTTTTTTCATAAAACGCTTGAATTACGCTTGTTCCAGTGTTTATCATTACTTTCATAATTAATCTCCATGATAAATAGCTTTTGTCGGACAGGTATTTGTACAAGTCATACATGATTGACATTTTTCAGGATGGAACAATGTAATAACCCCATTTTCAACTAACATTATTACTTCTGTCGTGTTAGGTCCATTGCCACCTATAACTTCGGGACATATTTTCTGGTTAACGGGACAAACTATTATACACGCCCCACAACCCAAACAATTGTTTTGATTAACTTTTAACATAATATTCTCCTTTTAGTGTAATAACAGATACTCATTTTCTTAAACTGAATTTATTATTAATATATTATATGTATTTTAAATTCTAAGTAGTTTTTCAAAATGAATAATTTAAAAAAAAGAATATTGTGTAAATGGATAGATGATTTTTTCGGAAAAAAATATGAAAGATTATTAATATCCCATCAGCATGAAATTTTTAATCATCGACTATTTTAATAAGATTATACAAAAATATAAACATAATAAATTATCATTACAGATTTTTTTAGGATGATGTAAAAATGGGAAATGTTAAAAAAGAAGATATTATGGCAATTCTCGATACATATGATAAAGAAAATATTACTATCGCAACATTAGGTAGTCATACAGCTTTACATATTTTAAGAGGAGCTAAACAAGAAGGATTTAGAACAGCAGTAGTATGTGAAAAAGGAAAAGAAGTTCCATATGAAAGATTCGGAGTAGCTGATGAATTCATTTTTGTCGACCAATACAAAGACATAGTTAACGAAGAAGTACAGGAACAATTAAAAGCAATGAATGCGATTGTTGTACCTCACGGATCATTCGTTGCATATGCAGGATTAAGCAATGTTGAAGATAAATTCAACGTACCTATGTTTGGAAACCGTGACATTTTAAGATGGGAAGCAGAAAGAGACAAAGAAAGAAAAATGATTACAGAATCTGGAATCAGAATGCCAAACAAATATGACAATCCAGAAGATATTGATAAAGCAGTAATGGTTAAATTCCCTGGTGCAAGAGGAGGTCAAGGTTACTTCATCTGTTCCAGTTACGAAGAATTCCAAGAAAAAATAGAAGAAATGAAAACAAGAGGTTGGATTACCGATGATGATGTGGCAGATGCACACATCGAAGAATATGTATGTGGAACCAATTTCTGTATACACTACTTCTACTCTGCACTTAAAGATGAAGTAGAAGTTTTAGGTATGGACAGCAGATACGAAACCAATATTGACGGTATTGTAAGAATTCCTGCACAGGAACAAATAGAAGCTAATTTAAGTCCTTCTTATGTAGTAAGTGGAAACCATCCTGTTGTTATAAGAGAATCATTATTACCTCAAGTATTTGAAAATGGTGACAAACTAGTAGAAACAGCAAAAGAACTGGTTAAACCTGGTATGAATGGGCCATTCTGTTTACAGTGTCTTGTAAACGATGACAGAGAAATCGTTATCTTTGAAATGAGTGCTCGTATTGACGGTGGAACAAACACATTCATGAACGGATCAGCATATTCATACATCCAGTTTGGTGAAGTAATGAGTATGGGTAGAAGAATTTCCAGAGAAATTAAAAACGCTATAAAAGATGATAGATTAGATGTAATCATAACCTAAGTTTAATCTATTCACCTAACCTCCCTTTACAAACTTTTCCTGATTTTATTAATTGTTTTAAATAGAGTATAACTCCAATTAGAAAAAAAGATATTAAGAAAAAAATAGTATAATTGATTATTTTGACAATGCCTCGAGTGGACAATTTACTACACATAGTCCACAGGGAGTACATGCATTTTCGTTAATTGTTGGGAAATCATCTTTGATTTCTATAGCGTCCATTGCACAGACTTTGATACAGATTCCCCCAACAGGACATGAACTAAATCCTTTACATTTATCAGAATAAACCATAACAGCCATTGTTATAACGCACCTATGATTGTTTGAATATTGCTTCATTAGGACAATTTAATAGACATAATCCACATTCAGTACAGTCTTCATCTATTACCTGTGGTCTATCATCCATTTCTTTCATTGCATTTAATGCACAAAGTTCAATACATAATCCGCCATCAGAACATACGCTTATACCGTTACATTTATTCGTATCAATAAATACCGACATAGTATCACTTCTGTTAAGTTGTTTAGCAAAGATATACCTATAAAAACCATTCTTTAACTATCAATAAGGTAAATAGGAATAGTCTACTATTAGATAATGGAATATACCTTAATTATAGAGTAGTTTATATTAAAATATATTTAAAGTAATGGATTTTTAGGAATACTTAAAAATAATAATTATTTGATATATTATAATACAAAAATGTATAATACAAATCATTAAAAACCATTTTATATGATAGAATATGAAAAAAAGATAAAAAGTATTCAGAACTTATTAAAAAGAAAAAAAGAGGGAAAAAACATTAAATGTTATGATTACAGTTCCTCAAAAAAGCCATAATCAACTATTTTTTCTATGGATTTGACTTCAACATCTATGCCATTTTCCTTCATTGCAGCAATAGCATTTAATCCACCGGATACAACATAACCAAAGTGGTATTTTTCTATTTTTGCATTGTACATATATTCATTGGTTTGGCCAACACCCATTACTTCAAAACCAGAAACACTTAATTTATCAAGTATATCCTTTGTTGCATCACGGGAGACGTAAGGAATTGAGTGAACACTTGCCAACAGTTTGCCTGAATTTTCCAGACATCCCATTACATTGTGCATATTTTTGTTTATGAAAATTTCGTGAGGATCAACTGATGACCCCTTATATGAAACCAGTTCTATGAATCGTCTGTTATCACCATAAATATCCAGCAATCCACTGAAAGTAGGTATACTGTTTATTCCATGATTGGTTAAGATACCATCTATTGTCAAACTACAAATGGTTGCTATTCCAACTTTATCTCCCTCTTCAAAGAGTGCATATCTGTTTCCAACACAATATTCCGGTTTTTTGTTGAAAAAAATGTTTAAAACATCAAGTGCATCATCAACTTCTTTTTTGTCCACGTAGGATATGTTTGAAATTACATTACCCTTATTGTTTTCTATATCGAAATCAACATTGGAAATTAAATTATATATCCTGTTTAGTATGAAGTAAACATTGTTTTCCGGTTTTTTAGTGCATGCTTTTAAGGGGCTGTTGCTAATGGGTGTTGCAGATTTCATTTTACTGTATTCTGCATAATTGTCTGCCAGTTTAATGTTTAAGTCATATCCACTTTCCTGAGCCGCACATAATGGGGCCACACCACCTATAATTACTATTCCAACCATGTCTTGAGGGACAGGAATACCTAAAACAGATTTTCCTGATTCCCCCACATGTATTACACCTGTAATTCCAATTTTCGACAGTCTGTTTATGATTTTCAATGCTTCTTCCCTTTTTGAAGATGGAATTATTCTGAAGTTTGCAGGTATAACACCGGTTCCTTCATTTGCAACGTTTAAAACGGATGTACTGTCATGGCTTGAAAATGCTTCCAAAGGAGTTATTGAAGTTTTTTCATATGCAATCTGTTCGATGAAATTTATTGGAGTATAATCCTCCACCTTCAACAAACCTCCGTATAATGGTTGTGAAATTATACCATTTTTTTGGAATATACCATCAAATGTTGTTCCACATACCGTTTCAATGTATTTGACATTGTTTTTCTCATAGAAGTTATATCTTTGACTTACTGATAGTCCTTCCTTAAAGAATTCGTTGATAATTTCTTCAGAATCCACCTCATTAATAGAAGATAAATTTACAATAACAGATCCTTGAGCAGTGTTATGGTCCAGGGATACGTTATACATTTTTTCCTGGAATCGGGAATATGTAAAATCCACCTGATCATAAATCAAACCCTTTTTTAATTCTTCCATTCCCTTATCTGTTATTCTTCTTCCTTTATAACCCATTTTTTCTGTGAATCCTTTTTCGTCCAGTATGTGCATATGATACCTGACGGCTCTTTCTCCAAGGGAATAACCTCTCTTAGCTAATTCTTCGGATATAACTTTTGCTCCCAAAGTATCGTTTTTGTTAGAAAGAATTCTTAGTATTTCCATCATTTTCATATCGGTTTCCTGTTGAACTGTAATAATATCAAACCCCAAAAAGTTATAAATATTAATTGTTTCCCCCTATTATCAAAAGAGGTTGTTATAGCTGTGTTTAAAAAAAAGTTTAAAAAGAGAGTGAATGATTATACGTTTAAGTATCGTTCACGTTCATAATCGAATACCTGGATTCTGTAATCATCCCATTCTTGACGTTTAATGTTGTAGAATTGATTATATACGTAGTCACCTAATGCATTGATTACCACTTCGTCTTTTTCAAGAGAGTGATATGCTTCCCATAGACTTGTTGGTAATGTTTCTATACCTTTTTCTAAGAGTTCCTCAGGAGTATATGCAAATGCGTTGAATTCTGTTGGTTCTCCAGGATCAATTTTGTTGTCCATTCCATCCAATCCTGCTTCAAGAAGTACTGCAAAGGTCAGGTAAGGGTTACATGATGGGTCAGGAGATCTGCATTCGATTCTTGTTCCGACTCCTCTGGAAGCAGGAATTCTTAGGTATGTTGACCTGTTTTTTAATCCGTATGCTATGTAACATGGTGCTTCATAACCTGGAACCAGACGTTTGTATGAGTTTACTGTAGGTGATAAGATTGCGGACAATGCTTTTGCGTGTTTTAATAATCCTCCTATGAAGTATAATGCTTCTTGAGAAAGTTGTGTTTCTGTGTCAGGGTCGTAGAAAATGTTTTTACCGTCTTTGAAGAGACTTTGATTGCAGTGCATTCCACTACCGTTAACTCCGAAGAATGGTTTTGGCATGAATGTTACATTATATCCTAAGTTGTCGACCAATGCTTTAATTGCCTGTTTGAATGTTATTACTGCATCTGCTGTTTTTAATGCATCATCAAATCTGAAATCTATTTCGTGTTGTCCAGGTGCTGCTTCATGATGACTGAGTTCAATATTGAAATCGAGTTTTTCAAGTCCTAAAACTATTTCTCTTCTTATGTCTGTTCCCTGATCTAAAGGTTCTACATCAAAGTAAAATGCATCATCAGCTGGTTTAAAGTTTCCTTTTTCGTCTTCTTCAATAATGAAAAATTCCGGTTCAGGTCCCATGTTAAACTGGTATCCTCTTTCTTCTGCCTTTTTAAGTGATTTTTTCAGTACTCCCCTAGGGTCTCCTTCAAAAGGAGTTCCGTCCGTATGGTATATATCACATAGGAATCTGCATGTTCCTTTGTCTTCAGGTCTCCAAGGTAATGTTGAAAATGTGGATACATCAGGTTTTAATGCTAAATCACTGTCGTTTATATCTACAAAACCAGCTACTGATGAACCGTCAAAGAGTAATCCGTTATTGATTATGTCTTCGGCATCATCAGGTTTTTTTAATGATACTGCCATACTTTTTGGTATACCATGTATATCTGAAAATTGTAGTCTTAAAAATTTAGAACCATATTCATCTATCTGTTTAATTATATTGTCTATTTGGTCATCATGTTTTGACATAAACCCCACCTTAAGCTTATTTTATTGTTAGTTTAGTTCAATAATTACTAATTTGTAATTATATATTTATCTGTTTTTAGGTTATTACGGAAGCATCTTTCCTAATTCTATCTATTACTTAAGTAATATATACAATTTTTCAAAATATAAAACCAACATTTAAAAAAAAATAGGTTAAAAGTCGATTAATCTGAATGATGATATATTGAATAAATCCCACATCAGAACTGTTGGTGCTAAAACAACATCATTTTTACCAAGAATATACTTAATTGTTTCGTTAACCTGCAATGCTGCAAATATTGAGGGAGTTGTTCCTAAAACTTGAGGTTTATTGGCACTTATACCCAGAAGATATTCTTTTATTTCTTCATCAAGAGGTTTGTTAACGGATTTTAATCTGAATAATTCCTCGTAACTTACTGAACCCGGTTCAAATACTGAGAGTTGTCCTGTTGTTTTTTCAACTGCACTGTGAACAAAGACCATTCCCTGTTTTTTTGCCTCTCTGGATATCAGTACCCTTGTGTAAACATTGTCAACTGCATCCACCAGGATTTTACTGTTTTTAAAAACTTCAGATATATTGTCTTGAGTGATGGTTAAATCATAACCTGTTATGTTAACGTTTGGATTGATTTTTTCCATTGCAATCCGAGTAGTTTCAACCTTTGATTGATTTATAGTATCAAGATTACTTCTTATCTGCCTGTTTAGATTTGTCTCATCAAAGACATCCTGATCGACTATGGTTAACTCTTCAAAACCTGCGCGAACAAATTGTTCTATGATTGTTCCACCCAAACCGCCACAGCCCACTATCACTATGGGAGTTGTACGTAAAAGTTCCTGTTCTTCCCGTGTAAATATTTCCTTTTGTCTAGAAATCATGTTGTTGTATAAATTTGACATATTATCTCATCCAAGTTTTGTTATATAAATTTTATAATAACTTTTATTATAAATTATATATAACAATTGTTATATTTATTTGGATAAAAAAAATCTTAAAAAACAGTAATTGAAATAAAATAATCTTAAAAAAAACTTTAATAATACTAACTGATTAAATCAATTAGTTTTATTATTTTAACTTATACCATAATAGTATAAGTGCCGGGGGCGGGATTCGAACCCGCGACCTCACGGTATCCCAGGAAAAAGTCAGAGC
>AUXO015299412.1_pt1 | contig 20869 bp, 23 predicted proteins | sample 768731 | NCBI WGS metagenome assembly AUXO01 (sample SAMN02715735, study PRJNA202380) | gut metagenome | biome: sheep rumen | host: Ovis aries | place: New Zealand: Palmerston North
TTCTTGATAGGTTGTAGACAAGCAACATTCGAGAAGGAATCATCCCATGCATTCTCAGGGAGCTTGTATTTTTTCGGGTTGTATTTTTCGTAGTTGTCCCATGCCGCCGTGTACATGGGGAAGCAGTATTTCCGAGCATGATAGTATCCATCCCCAGTTCTTCCCCATTCTCCAGTGATTGCTGTTCCCCATTCGAAATCAGCGAAAGTACCCGGACATTGTCCTCCTGCGATTTGTACCATGATGTCGCATTTGTTTTTAGGGTTTTCCATGTGTCCTTGTATTGCGTTGTCTCCTACACCTGCATTTGTGACTTCGTGTCCTGCTTTCCGTACTATGTCACAGATTGTTGCGAGTCTTTTTTTGTCTTCGCTGTAGTATGTGATGTTGTCGCTTCCTATGTGTATATTTGCCATTATTCAACCTCCGGGTAGTCTTGTTCATCCGGAGGAGCATACTCCTCTCCTTTCATGTACTCATAGGGGCAGACATACTCAAATGCAATATCCTCCTCAACAGCAGGGTCTTCGTTGAAACGATAGAAGTATGCATTGTTCTCCACATCAACTCGCTGATTCTCATAGGATACAGGGTATCCTGTTTCATTGAGGTATATTGTCTGTGCAGGTAGTGTGTATTTGTAGAGGGTTGTACCATCTACGATGACTTCCTCTACATTATCTACTGCTTTCGTGTAGCTTGTCACACTACGATAGATTGCCCGGTGGTAATGTTCGAGGATATGCTCCAATTCATAGTGATTCTTCTGCATACTCATACCATTCACACCTCCTCCCAGTTTTCCTGCACAAAATCCCATGGTTGAATACCAGCAAATTCACCAGTATCCTCACGGAAAACAAGACAAACCTTTCCGCCCAAGGGTTGCAAAGCCACACAATAAAATCCATCCTCATACGAGGAAAAACAATGAGACAACATATAATTCATCTTCTCATGCACCTCCTGTATGTTCTCATCCGGGAAATGCTCTACAAGATGCTTTTTGATACGTTCTTTTGTTTCTTCATTCAACATTATTCTTATACCTCCTATGCTTGCCATGGTCCACCATTCTTTGTCAAATTATTACACAACTCTCCACCGTAGCCTTCCATGTACCCTGAGCTTCCGAAACAACAATCAAACCTGTATGTTTTCCCATTTACTTCAATCAAATTGTAATAATGGTGATATGCGTGTCGAATTCCACATTTTGTTCCATGCACATCACACAAACATTTCACGAGTCTACTGATGTCAGCACAGTTCACGCTCACAGTACCTGTTTTCTTCCATGCTTTCTGTGGACAAGTAACATTGTCATCGTACCCGTTGCCGGGATACCGGAATCTTTTGAACAAATCCTGCAATACTTCTTTGATGCTCATGTTCTTTGTGTCTTGAGCATAATTCGCATTGCTGTTCCCGATTTTTATGTTTCCTCCACATTCATCAATGTTGAAGGATGCTTTTGAGATTTTGTTTGTCTGATATTTCGGAGAACCTATTGTTCCTGCTCCTCCTTCACAATCGTTTCCATCCATTTGTACGAGACCTCCATCACCTCCGGTGCTTGTTCCCGTACTTGCTTTCTGTACTTTGATTGTGTACTCATCATCTGACAATCCTGTGAGGTTGATGTCTGCTTTGAGTCCTGCCATCTCAATAAGCTCCTTGAGGAGTTCACTTTTTTTCGCAGTCTTCTCAAATTCAACTTGCACATCGAGGAAAGCAGTATATCCCACGAGACTCAATTCCAGTAGGAAGTAACTATTCTCATGAGTGATTTTGATGTCATTGATGTATCCCTCGTGTGTATAAACTGTGTCCGTACCGTGTTTGAGTGTGAACGTTGTTTTCTGTAGCTTACGGATGTGGTTGATTTTGTCTGTGCTGTATGTTGTTTTGACTGTGACCTCGTGTGAGAGTCCCTCGCAGTCATCGTTTGTGCTGATGCTGATGATGTCATGTATTGTGTATTTTGTTGCTTTCTTGTCCTTTGTTCCAGTTGCATTGTTACTCGTTGCACTTGTTCCCTGCAATTTGTTACAGGTTTTCGGTCCGAACCAACCATCCGGGTCATTTCCTTGAGCAGATTGCAATTTCTTCACAGCAGACACAGTATATTTCCCATAGTCTCCATCTATCTGTCTTGTGTAGTATCCTCGTGCTTTGAGGATTGTCTGCAGTTTCTTGACTTCATCTCCTTGACTGCCCTTCTTCAAATCAACCTTACTACAGTCAAAATTGGTGTCCGTGTTGACTGCTCCCTCTGTCACAGTCTTCTGCATCGTAGCATCATCAAATTCAGTCTCCGGGAGTACAACAACATCCGGATGCAATACAAGAGAAGGAACAAGTTTCTTCTTCCAAAAGGGAGTTTTGTCCTTCTGAGCTGTTGTGCTGGTTACTGCTTTTGATGTTGTACCAGTCTTCTCGGAGTATTTCTTGTTCAGATCAGGGCAGGTTTTCGGTCCGAACCAACCATCCGGGTCATGCTTCGTATCTGACTGGAATTTCTTGACTGCTGTCTTTGTTTTGCTTCCGAAATCACCATCAACTTCTGCTGAGTAGTATCCGAGTGCTTTGAGCATTGTTTGAAGCTTCTTGACAGCTTCCTTGTCTTTTGAGCCTTCAGAGAGACTTGTTTTCGGACAGTCAAATGAGAGTGCTTCAGCAGTAGTTGTGCTGTTCGTTGATGTTGTTGTGTTTTTTGATTCAACAACATTATTCAGTTTTTTGCAGGTTTCCGGTCCGAAGTATCCATCAACTGTGAGACTATATGCTTGTTGGAAAGCCTTCACACCTTTATATGTGTAGTATCCAAAGTATCCATCTACTTGTCTGCTATAGTACCCCAATTCTTTGAGTTTTGTCTGCAATGTCCGTACTTTTTCTCCGCTGTTGTATCTGCGAAGACTGATATTATTACAATCAAATACTGCCATAGTCTATCCCTCATACTGTACCAATTTGAAGGTTACTTTCCTATACTTTGTCTTGTTGTAGTCCCATGCCACATTCACCGTGTAATAACCTCCAACGATGTCCTCGTTTGCTACTTTGCACACTTGTCCACCGATTTTCTCAAGTTCCGGGAGTAACCGTGAGAAGTCCTGCCTTTGCAGATAACATTCAACAGAATACTCCCTCTGCTTCTCATGAGCAAGATAAGACTTGAATTTACCATCCATCAACTCGATATGATTCCATTGACCGTTCTTGAAGTGTGTTGTAGGTGTAATCTTTGAAGCGATGAGATGCAATCCTTGTATGTGAAAGTTTGCCTCACTGACTTTGTACACATTCTTGTCTTTGTCAATCTCAAGAGGATCTCTCACAACTGTTTGTGTACCAGTTGTGCTTGTTGTGGTTGTCTTTGCAGGTGTTTCCGTTGTTGCTTTTTGCTCTGCTTTTTGTTGTTCCTGTTCAACAAGTTTTGTTCCATACTTTGATGCGAGTGTTCGACAGGTCTTCGGTCCGAATACCCCATCCTGCGTGTGTCCGTTCGCTCGTTGATAAGAGATGACACTATTATGGGTCATGTCACCGAATATTCCATCAATCTTCCCCGAATAGTATCCGAGAGATTGTAATGCTGTTTGAAGAAGTTTCACCTTCTCCCCACTACTTCCTTTCGCTCGTGAAAGGTTCGTGTTCGGACAATCAAACACAGAAGCCTTATCATAGATGTCCAATTTCTTGTTGAAATCGGGACAAGTCTTCGGTCCAAATACTCCATCCGGAGTGTGTTTTGTTGCTGACTGGAAGTTCTTGACTGCCCTGTTTGTCAAGTCTCGGAAGTCACCATCAACCTTCCCCGAATAGTATCCGAGTTTTTGTAGTCCTTTCTGTAATTCTGTGACTTTCTCTCCCTTACTACCCCATTTAAGAGGAGAAGAAGAGAGGGAATTGCAATCAATTGCCATACCTATGTTCCTCCCGTGTATAAGCCATCAAGTGCCTCATATAGCACTTTCCTGCTTTGTTCTTTTGTCAAATTACCCATTTCCAAGTTGATGTTCTGTATCTCGTAGACTATACTGCTGTTGTCATTCGTGACACTATTGTTGCTCGTCGTTCTCACAGTACCTGCTCCGAATGTTCCTCCAGTTCGTGCTGTCAGATCAGTTCTGAGCAGGGCAACATTCTCAGAAGACAACAAAGAATCAGAAGCAAATGATGGATTGAAAGCATCAAATTGCTCAATCGGAATAGTCATAGTGTCCATATTCCTCTCCCATGCATTCACAATATTCTTTGCCATCTCACGAGTCTGATACACAGCCTCAAATCCACTATCACGAATGTGCATAGGTAATGACTTGAATTCAGCTTCTGTCATCCTTTGAACATAACCCGGAGAAGCAATACCGAGTGCTGAAGCGAATCTGCTCACAATATCTCTTGCACCACTTGCCGCGGCACTTGCCGCACTTGCAAGTGCAGAAGTAATCTTTCCGGGTATCTTGCCGAATTCATCAGCAACTATTTGTGGGATTTCGCTGATTTTGTTCTTGATATTGTTGTATATCTCCATCGCTTTCTCTCTTGCAGTTGATACGGCATTACTGAGTCTGCTTCTGATGTTGCTGACTACTTGACTGAATATTCCCCGTACTTTGTTGACTATGAGTTGTAGTCTTTGTTGTATGACTTGTCTTATTCTTCCTGCGAGTTGTCCTGCTGAAGCGAATGCTTGTGTGAGTCTGCTACGGATTGTAGTCACGATGTTCATGAATATCGCACGAACACGAGCGACAATCAAGTTGAATCTTGTGACTATTGCATTTCGTATAGCATTCACAAGCATTCCTGCAATCATCCTTGCTTGAGTTAACCGTAATTGAATAGATAATACAAGTTGTTGCAAGTACATTCCCACCTGCATAGGCAATCCTATCAAAGCATTGATGAATCCCATAACAAGTGAAGCACCGAAGGACAATATCGCACCAAGCACCGTTCCAATACCATTGAGGATAGATTCTGCGATGTGTCCCATTTCTTCGCCCATTTTCTGAGCCATCGTACCCGGAGAAGCAATACCTAAAGCACCAAGGAATGCTGTGATAATTCCGCCACCAAGCGTTTCAATCGCACTTATTATTGCATCCGGTGTGATTGCACTTGCAATATTGCCCAATTCAGTTGTTATCACACCCGGAAGTTCACCGAGTTTCTGTCCTGCTATTTGCACAAGATTGTCCCATACTTGACTCAATGTTCCTCCGATTATACCCACAATGCTGAGTGCAGATTCGCTTACGATATTTCCAAGTTGACTGAATGCTTCTCCAAGACTAATGTTTCCTTGTATCAAATCAGAGAATACTCCAAGCACACGAGAAATATTCGTGACAAATACAACAAACACTTGCACAACAGCCGTGATAACAGGAATCAAAATGGCAAATGCAACTTGTAACCCAGTTATTATTTGATTTGCAACTATTTGTATTGCTTTCGAGAGAATGTCAGCCGCAGAGGCAAGGAAGTTGAAACCAGTTGCCGCACCAGTTGTGTCCGTTCCCGTGAGGGCAGTCCATAATTGACTGAAAGCATTCCACAAATCACCTAATACGCTGAGTAAAGGTTGACAGAATTGCACAACACTTTGGAAAGCAGGAACAAGCATACTATATATAGATTGACCTACTTCTCCAATCCATCGACCCAATCCTTGAAATACTGGTTGTAATGCTTGCCATACACTTGCAAATCCACTTTCAAGCCATGAAGCAAATCCCTGCATAGCATTTCGTACCTGCTCATTGTTGTTGTACAAATAGTCAAGCACAACAACCAAAGCAAGAATCACAGCAATCGCAATCGTAATCGGGTTTGTAAGCAATGCCACAGCACCAGCCATACCTCCAATCAATTCTCCTATAGCTATCAATCCCGGAGCAAGCATACCCAAAGCACCAATCACAACACCTACTGCTCCACCAACAAGAAGGAACACACCAATGATTGTTTTGACACCATCAGGCATTTTCGTGAAAGCATCAACAACAACACCAAGCACATCAGCAAGTAAACGAAGCACAGGCATCAAAGCTTGACCAATCTGAGTCTTGAGCATTCCCCAACTATTGTCCAGTCTTGTGAGTTGTGCCTCTGTTGTTTCCCCATGTTTCCGTAGTGCTTCCTCGTTCTGCTTGTACAAATCTGTGAGCAGTCTGAGAGTATCAACTTGACCATTTGATGCTTTATAATTGTCAATAGAAAGTCCAGTCAATTTCTTGAGTTGACCTGCCCTTCCCGCCATTGCACTTGCAACTACCTTTGAAGCCTCTGCTTCAGTAATACCTGCACGAGCGGCAAGACCAGCAACTCCCTTCATTGCAACTCCTAAATCCTTCGATTGAAGTCCCATCTGCATCAGAGTCATACTTGCTTCACGAGTATCGCTCACAGCATAACCTACCTCGTTACTGAATGTTCTTGCCCATCCTTTCACATCATCTTTCTGTTTTTCCCAGTTTCCACCATTCTGATTCACCAATGCACCGAATCGAGTCCAAGCAGATTCTGATTGAATCGCCGCACTAATACATTGCTTCGCAAAACCAAGAGCCGCACTACCAACAGCCGCAAAAGCCAAAGCGGCATCAGTCTTCAAAGATTTCTTGATAGTCTTCCCTGCTTGACTGATACGCCCTCCTGCTCGTTGCCATGCAGAACCAGTTTTCTCTCCACTTGAAGTGGATTCTTTCCCAGTTTGTTTGAAGGAATCGGAGGTTTCTTTGTTGTCATTTCGTATCTTTTTGCCTTCTTCTGTGACACTATCCGAAGAGTTTTTTGCAGAGTCTCCTATAGCATCTTCTGATTTCTTTGTACCATTCTTGACTGTGTTGTATGAATCGTTGATTGTCTGTTTTATTTGATTCTTGATTTTTGACATTTCCTCTGCGACTTGTGACCCGTTTGCTGTGATGTTTATCATTATGTCTCCGACTGTAGATGCCATGTTCTCCCTCCTTTATGTTTTTTGTCGTTCTTTTTCAAGTTTTTCATATTCTTTCTGTTCCAGTTGTGTTCGATAGTTATAATACATGATGAGCAACTTTATTTCAGGTTGAAACTTGTTTCTCATCACATACTCGAGGGAATACCCATGATTCCGTGAGACTTCAACATATATGTGGAAAGGATAGCTTCTCACGAAGTTAGCGAAAAAGGTTGTCAGTATCTATTTGAGTGATTCCAGTCATTCCCTGCACTTTCTCGAACAAAGCAAGTAAGTATCCGAGTTTCATCTCAGAGTATATGTCTTTCATGCCTTCTTCTGTGCTGTTCTCATCATTGAGTAATCTTGTTTGTTTTGCGAGGAATTGTATTGCAACTTTCCTCATTCCTCCGATATTGTTCTGTCCTTTTTCAAGAATCTTTTGTTCGATACGTTCTGCGATGACTTGCTCTTCCCTTGTTTGAGGTTTGTCTTTTGTGTAGTCTGAGTATGTTTGCATTTCTTCTGTTGTCAGATCAGCGAACAATTCAAGGTTTTGTTGCAAGTTGTCTATTGCTTCTGCATCAATTTCTGTGAATACGAGCAAGTCAAGTTGTATGATCTCTGTGTTCGTGACTGGGTACATCATTGTGATTGTTTGTTCTTGTCTTGCATTTCTCATCATTTCGAGTACAGATTTCTCTGTTTGTACGAGTTCGATGTTTTTGTCTACTGCCTCGAGGGTTTCTTCGGGTTCGTATTTGCGTAGTGCTTGTCTGTATCTTCCGAGTAATTGTTCGAGGTCTTGTAGTTCTTCATCGGTGAGTGTTTCTTCTTGTATGCATTTTATGAGTAGTGTTCTTTCCTCAGAGCTGACTGCTCCGAGTGGTATTTGTTTTGCTTCTTCTATCCAGTCATTGTGCAGTAAGTATTCTTTCATTTCTTGTATTGCTTCTTCTTCGTTTTGTTGCATACTTGTATCTACATATTCATTGTTCATTTTCTATCCTCTCCTTATTCATGTTGAAAATAAAAAAAAGGATGGGAGAAACTATTTGGTTGTTTGTTCTTGTTTCTCCCATCTCAAATCCTATTCATAGGGTATCCCTTATCAGTTTGCTCCTATCTCCAGTCAAGTGCTGTGAATTTTGCATCAAAAGGTTCTGCAGTCTCATTTGACAATTCAGAAATACTGCATCCACCAAACCAGTCACGCATCTTGAGGTTGTGTTTGTCATCATAGTCATATGTAGACAATGCGAACAAATCAGCAATCTCAGAGGTCACTTGATCTTTGAAAATCTCTTTGAACAACTCATAATGAAGTGGGTCAATTCCACTTACTTGGAATTCGTATGATTGTCCCTCGAATGCTTTTGCGTATGGTTTTATCTGATTGGTTGCTGTGTATTCTTCATCCTCTTGTTTGAGGGTTGGTTTGATTGACTCTGCACGAATGTAATGTGTTTTGCCTTTCCATGCGAGTCTTATTTGCATCTGTTTAAATCTTCTACTTGTTGCCATTCTATCATCCTCCTCATTTCTACATGATTGTTGTGTTCACAGTAATTTGCAAGACTTCACCGACTGGTAAGATTGTACCAGTGATAACTGCAGAGTATCTGTCAACTACTTGAACATTCAATTTTGTTTTGATGATTTCTCCTTCCAGCTCAACCATTTCTTCTACATCATTGTTGTTTATGAATCTTTGAACGATTGTGTCACAGTCTGTTTGTATCATGACCTTGCTCGTTGTGATATCCTCGTTTTTGATGTATTGTAGACAAGCGAATTTGACTTGTCTGAGAAGTTCATCAGCAATTTCCCTTGATTTGATGAGACCATCTGCTTTCTGTCCTTTGTAGTTTGTATTGACACCTAAGTGGATACGATATTGTGATTCGTTTCCGGTGAATTCTTCTTGAGCAAACAATACTCCCATTCCTCTGAGAGTGTCTACTTGTCCTGCAGAGAAGTCGTAATCGAATGCTTTCTTGATATTCATTGCTGTGTACCCTGCTTCACGATTGTATGGTGTTTCGAGGAGTTTTCCTACGAGTTGACCATTGTATGCTGTGTCGGGTACGGTGATTTGTATCCTTGAGCTTTCAACACCATCTAATGCATTTGTGAGTGCTGTGATGACAACAGCTTCATTGACTGCTCCTTCTTCTTTTGTTTCTACTGCTTTGCTGACAGTTCCGAGAGGAACGATTGTGCAGGTTCTGAAGACTCCTTTGTTGTAATTGTCTTCAAGTCCTTCTTGTATTCCTTTGATTTTGTTGTTCAATGAGTTGTTGTTGCTACTTGCTACTGTTTCAAGGTAGAATGCTTTTTTGATTTCTTCTTTGTTTGCAGAGTCTATGAAGATGTTTTTGTATGATTCTTTTGTGTCTGTTTTGTTACTGTACAAGTAGAATTTGTTTTGTCCACTTTCTGCCAATGCTCTTTTGATGATTGCGGCGGCTTTTGCGAATCCGTTGTTTCTGATTTGTGTGAATGCATTGTAATCCTCGAATAAGGTTAATACATTGTCGCAAGGGAGTACATCAGTCCCTGCAATGATAAATAGTGGAATGTATGGTGATTCTTCTTCTACTGTGTTGGGTACATATACAGATTCTTCAAATCTGACTCCTGGTGCGTAGTTGGATGTCATTTTTTCCTATTCCTCCGAATAAATTGTTTTTTTTTTTCTTTTGTTGTTTGTAATTTTCATCTATGAATTGTTGAATCTTATTTCTTCGAGCAACTCTCCTCCAATATCATAGACATCATAGTATGATGCGTGTACACGAAACATATTCCGAAGTAGAGGAGGATGTTTGTCATATTCATCAAGCATGACTGGAGACTCAAGATCAAGACTGCCTTGTATGAGGTTGCAATGTGAAGACAAGCTCTGATATTTGTTCTCGAGTGGATATGGGCAGAGGTTCTTCATTGCTCTTGCTGTTTCCTCGAGGGTTGCACTACAAATATTCTGTGTTGTCTCACAGTTTCCCTCGTGGTATTGTGTGCAGTATATGTAGTGTCCTGCTTGTTCTCTTTTGAAACAATCTTCAATCTGAGATGAGATTGCTTCTCTTTCTTCCTCAGTATTGCACCATAGGTTGATGCTCATCTCTGCTGTGCGTTCATACACTACAGAATCCACATTGTCTCCTACTTCAATGAAGTTTGAATGGGAGGGTACACGATGCACCTGCTCCGTGTCAACACTTGTGATGTCAAGTGTGACACAAGGGAGATCATCATCGATGTTGTTGAATTGTCTTCGTACTTGTACACTTTTGTCATTGTACTCGAGTTTGTCCTGCAATAGTCTGACAATGTACTGTTCAAGTTTGTTCATCGTTTGTTCCTCCTATTGTGGTTTGTAGTGTGCTTTGAAGCTTCGTTGAAATGTGCCGATGCTGTCTGTTCTTCTCATTGTACCTGCAACCCAATGTCTTCCTTCCGGGAATTTGCTTGTTCCGAATTCAACATATGCCCAGTATTTTGCTCCGTTCTTGAGTACACCTTTGCAGGTGTATCCTTCTTGTGAAGATTGATATGAATGGGCTTCCTGCAATTTCCCCGTTCGGTATGGTGAAGATGCAACACAACCATCGTACAAATCGATTAGCACTTCATCTGTTGCTGTTTTCATTGCACTTTTTATTTTTTCGGGGTCAAGCTTTGCATAGAAGCTACTACTTATCGTAACGCTCATAATTCTTGTCCTCCCCGTTTGCGTGTGAGATTTGCCTTCTGAAAATTATGGAAATGAGTGTATTTCCGTATTTCTCCGATTACCTCATACTTGTTTCCTTCATCATCTCTCAGTTCATCATTGTCATTGATGATTGTGTCTTTGTCGAAGTATATTTTGTAGAGATTGTCTCGTTCGACTCCGAATGCTTCTCGTATTTCTTGATTTGATTCGTTTTGAAAGTCAACGAGAACATCATCCGAGTATTCATACTCATATGTTGTTGCTCCGTACACATCACTTGTTTCCTTCGTGTATGTGTATCTATGAAGAGTCAAATTCGGGAAATGTATCATATCAATCGCACCCTTGCCTTATACTTGCTTCTGATGTTTTGTATGAGGTTGCTGATCTGAGAGTGTGTACTCATATCTGAGTCTGTGTTGTATGTGATGCTGATGTCTCCCTCATTGATGCTCTTGAGGTTTCCATCGTTCATGTCTCGTATCATGTACATCACAAGACCACTTATTGCCTTGTCGAGTGTTGCTGTGTTGATTGCTTGAGTGTATGTGCAAACAAATTCGCCTTGAATGTGATTCTCGAAATATATGAGTCCTTCTTCTGTGATTTTGTGAGGTTGTACTTCCTCATCATCAACAACAACACATACGGAGTCTACATCGACTGGGTAGAAGTCTGTCATGTATGTTGTTCCTTCCCATCTGCGAATGTAGTCTTCGTGTGTTGTCCCTTCTGTGTACTCATCGCCGATAAGTGTTCCTGCTTGAGAGATCAACAATCCGAGTTGCTCATCAGTGTACTCAGCATCATCAATATTGTACACCTGCAAAAATTGTCTGAGTGCTTCAATGTCTGTCATATTTCCCGATTCCTCCTCTCCAAAGAAGTATTATTCAACTATCCTAATGATTCTCTCCACCGTTACTGGTAGAAGGTGCTGTGATTCCGCTGATTACTCCACACTTGAATGGTGCGATGTTACAAGCAGTCACATATGATGCTACAGCTTGATTGTATGCAAGATTCTGTGCAGGAAGATCAGTAATCAATGAAGGTCTCATGAGGAATTTCACTTCAATTGCAGAAGAGTCTAATACAGCAAGTGTGTGTGCGTTGCTGGTGACTGGAACGTTTTTGTCCACGATGATAGGGATTTCGAGTCCGTCCGGTGATTCATAGGTTGATACTCTGAATCCGAGTCCTATGTCTGTTTTGTCGTTGAATCTTCTGTATGGTGCGGCGATTGCTTTGAGTTGTTTTGCAACGAAGTTGTCTGTCACGATGATGTCAGGATGTCCACCGTTTTCATCGATAATGGTACTGAGCATGTCATCGATTTTGTCTTCGGTTACTGCTCCACCGGTGGAGTCTGTGTTGATTCCAGTTTGGTCAATTACTGCTTTGAAATCTTTTTTTGCACTTGTTCCTTTCCCTTGTAGGAGTGTTTCATCAATCAAGGAGTTGACTTGGAAGTATGCTCTTTGAATCTCTCTTTCAAGTAAGTCAGCATAGTCTGTTCCCATCTGTGCCATACGTGAGATGCTGATTCCTTCTGCGATTGTTTTCATACGGTCAGCAACTTCTGTGTAAGTGGTCACTGCGAAATCTGGAATGTTTTCTGTTTCGTTGATGAATGTTGCGGCGTTGGTAGGTGTTTCTTTGAAGAATGCGACATTTGCTGTGTCTACATCAATACATCTACCTTTATTATCCAATACATTGAGTAATGGGCTGTATTGGTAGGTTTTCATCATGATTTCTTCATCATATGTGATGCCCATTCCTTGTGCTACTTCGGTTGTGCTTTCTACTGCTTTGGATAAGCTGTTTCTTAATTGTTCCATTTTGTTGTTCATATTTGTTGCCTCCAATTATGTTCTTCTATTGTCTGCTCAATAACTGAGCTAATTCGTGAGGAGTGTATGATTTCTTGACTACTCTCTCAGATTCAACTGCTTTTTGTTCTTCTTCTTTGTATTTGAAGTCGAGGTCTGCGTGTTTCTTGTTTGTGAAGATTTCATCGAATTTTTTGCTGATGATTGACTCGATGCTTTTGACTATGTCTTCTTTCTCATCATCATCATCATCTTCTTCAGATGCTCCTTCTTTTTCTTCTTCTTCTGTTTGTGTTGCTTTTTGTTCTGCAACATCTCCTTCTTCTGCTTCAGCTTCCATTTGTTCAAGTTGAGCATTGACATCCTCTGCAGGTTTTCCTGCAGGGTTACTTACAACTGCATCATCTTCTTCTTCTTTTTCTTTTGTGAGTGTGTCAAGTCTTTCTTGAATCTCTTTGAGCTGTGCATCATACTCAGTTTTGAGTTCTTCTCTGATAGTTTCAAGGTATTCTTCTCTTCTTTCATTGAATGCATCATTGATGAGTTCAATGACTTTTTCTACTGTTACTACTTCTTCTGCCATGTCCTTGTCCTCCGTTCGTGGCTTATCTTCTTCTGTTATTGTTTTCTTGATGACTTCTGCGAAGCTCTTCGCAATCACAACACTACCCATTGTTCCCTGATCACAAGGAAGTGGAGTCAAACTTATTTCAGTCAAATCCCAGTCCGTGATGGTGTGTTTGTCAATGCTTGTGTTTGTTGCAACTCCGGACACGCTCATACCCAGTTTCACACCTGCTTCAAGCAATGTTTTGATACGGTTTGCGTGTTCCTTGTTGACAATCTCTGCATGAATCTCTACTCCCTCATCTACGAGTCGAGCAGAAGTAATTGGACCCAATAGTCCCTCCATGCTCGTATCATGGTCAAGGTGGAGGTTGTGATTGACTGCTTGTTCACAGATGTTCATCAATGCATCTCTTGTGAGAACATCACCATACAAGTCTTCTCTGCCCGTATTTGCTATACCAACGATGTGCAGAGTTTCCTTGTCCTCATATGATGTGATGCTCTTGTCTGTTATATTGAATTTCATTCTGTGTTCTCCTCCGGTGGAATATAGAATCCATTTTCATCTTTCACAGCTATAGGAGTACAACTACAATTGGGATGGAATATCTCTTCTTCAGCAAGTGCATCATCAACAAGAACCTTGTGTTCTTCACCTGCGTGTTCCAAGCACACAGCACAATCCGAGTTGCAATGATATGTCACATATTTGACTCCATCTCGTTTGAATTGCATGAGTGTTGCACGATTCGTGATACGAGAAGTTTCAGTACGAGCAATCATTCTTGCTCTTTGTTCTGCTGAGAAAGTATGAATAGGTTCGAGTTGTACCTGCTCAAGTTTCTCCAGCAGAGCAGTTTGTGTACTGTTTCTTCCCTCAGCATAGTCTTGAATCAAGCAATCCCGTATGCCCTTGATTTGCTGTTCCGTAACATCCTTTATCAACTCATAGCTGTAGTCACAGAGTTCGTTGAGTGCTATCCTCTCAGCATTTGTGAAAGGAATCACATCATCTCCCATCCGGACATCACGAGCATAGTTGTAGATTTGCTCTGTCAGATCAGCACCTGCTTTTGCTCGTTCTTCTGCAAACTTGTTCCATTCCTCGCTGATACCCGAAGTGTTGAAGAAATTTGTGAGTCTCTCCTGCCGTTCTTGGTAGAATATCTTTGCTTCATCCGTATCCCACCAATCCATCGTTTTTTGTATGCTTTCCTTGAATGTCTGCATGAACAAATCCATCCACTTCCCTTGCAGGAAGAGGATCTCTTCGAGCTTCCATTGTCGATAGTTGCTCATCTCCAGTATTCCTCCCATGCTTTGCTGGTTTGGATTTTGTCGAGTCCCATGCTGTTTCGGATTTCATCTACAGTCTTGATACCGCTGTTGAGGTAGATTTGATTGATGTTTGCATTGTAAAGTTCATCTTCAATGTCAATGAGTCCATAGTGGAATCTTTCAGAGAATCCTTGCTTTTTGAGAGTGTGATTGAATCCATCCTCTACGAATTTGGCTTCTCCTTCGAAGGTCATCTTCCAGTCTTTCTTCTGACTGTCACCATTCCCACTTCCGAGATTTGCTGACTCTATGATACCAAATATCTGTGGAGGGACACCGAAATTCTGTATGATGTTGTCTCTGCAGTATTTCATCAATTCAAGGTAATTCATATCCTTGTTCGTATTCGATGCCGTTTGGAATGTTGCTCCCCGTGTGACAAGCATCCCTCCAGTTTTGTCTGCTTGTTCCTTCATGAGTTGTAATCTTTGTACTTCTGCATTGAAGTTTGCCTCTGAGACATCCGAGTCATAGGAAAGGATTGTATCCGGAGAAAGACCATTATTCGTGAGGATATTGTTGTTGTACCGTAGTGCATTGTTCTGCAAGGCAATGTAGTCTGCACAACTGTCTACGAGGCTCACACCATGATGCTGTTGCTTGAATTCCGGGTTCGGTCTGTAGATGTGTATCAAATCATCATCCTCAAACAATACATCGGGCTGGTCTATCAGTTGATAGCAATCATTCTCGTTGCTCCACTTGATCTTGTTGTTGTGAATGTATTTGAACCCATCAAAAACATCATACTTCGTGTCTGTGCTGATTTCAAAGAATACTTCACCGAGAACGAGCAACGAATCCCATATCAAGCTGTTGACTCCCGACCATGTGATTTCTCCATCAATTCCCTCCGGATTCTCGAAGATTCGCTGGATGTATGGTTGTGTGACTTTGTTGTCTATTTCTTGTGTGTCACTATCTATAGTGTACCCACAAGCGAGGGCTGTGTTTTTGTAGACTTCGCAACATCTTCGGACATCTTTGTTCAGGAATGCTTGGTATCGTAGTTGTGTTTCTGTGTATTCGTGTGTTGTTGTTGTCCGTTTTTTTAGGTATTGTTGGTATTGTGTGTTTTGTGTTGTTCTGAGTGTTGGTATTCGTTTTTTGAGTGTGTGTAGTATGCTCATCTTTTTTTGTTCCCTCCTCTGTTGTTTTTCTTTTATTTTGTTGTTCTTTTTTTGTGTACTATTGTTCTCATATAGTGAACAATGGTTGTACAAAAAAAAGAGTGTCTGTGAATCAATTCCCTAACCCCAGTCCCATATCTCCACACAGACAAAAAAAATGTTCAATTACACAGTGTGCATATTTATTAGAAATATTGCAAAAATTATTCTTTCAACATATACTCCTCCCAAAACTATCAAAGATGCACAATACCTGCAACAATTCTCTTTCCAGTCAAATCATGCATAATTGGACCTCTCATACTATCAACAAGGTGGTCATCCTTCTTCACAGGCTTGTCCTCACCTTTCTGCGAGGCTTTCATATCCCATTCATACCCTTGCACTTGCTTGATTGTCTCCGTGCAATTCTCATGTATCCGCAGTTGATTCGTATGAAACAAACTACTCATACGATTGATACAATCGAGGGTATCAGGCATGAATGTCTCTATGCTCAACTTGATCTGAGGGTTTCTTTCAAGTTCTGCTTTCAAGCTTCCTGCATCGTGTGACACATAGAATGTTGTAGTGTTGTCGAGGTTGTAGTCTTCTTGCAGTTGTAGTATGTCTTCTGCTCTTTCACTATCTGTTTGTCCTCTTCCTCTTTCTTGTGCGTTGTAGTATCGTTCATCGAGGATATGATATTCTCGTTGTCCCTCATCATTCTGCAGTATTCCCACGAGGCTGTAGCAGGTGGTTGTGCTTGTACCGTAGTCACTACCTATCCCGAATAGGAGGTAGTCTGAGAGATCAACATCACCATGCAGAATGTTGTCCGTGTTGAATGAGTCAAAGATTGCTCCTTGCCCTGAGACCCATTCTCCCTCGATGTATCTACGATAGAAGAGGCTTCCTGTTTTGTATGATGCTTTGAGGTTCTCAATATACTCTTTGCTGAGTGTAGTGTTGTCCTCCAGTTGAAACTTCCATTTGCGTACCATCCCAGACTGTAGCATATCAGTATCAGTCAAATATTCAGAAAATAAGTAGTGATTCGGATTTGATGGGTTGCAGGTGATGAATATCTTTGCTCCTCTCAGACTGTTCCTACTTACGAGCATTTTGAATGCTTCCTCGTTGATGACTGTTCCTTCATCGATGAGAGTACCTGCGAATGTGCTTCCTTGTATTTTCTCATCATCTCCGTGCTTACCAAGTCCGTAGAGTGCGACTGTGTTGTCGAGGAAGGTGATTTCGTTGAAGTAGTGACTGTGTTCTGCTTGTATACCCATGCTGTTGAGCATTGCTTTGAAGGGTTTCACTACATTTCTTTCCAATGTGTTGAGGGTCTTTCCCACCATACAGAAATCGTGATGAGGAGATGTGAGTATGAATTCTATGAAGCGAGTGATGACTGTAATAGTCTTCCCCGAACGGACACTTCCCTCAGCAATGTTCAACCATGCTGTACTGTCCCGGAGGAAGCAGAGACTCGTATCTGAGAAGGGTTGCCACTTGAATTGTTGTGTACTGCTCATTGTTCCTCCCTCAGTACCCTGAGACTGTCTACGAAGGTTGTGATTGCATCTATTGTCTGCACTTCATTATCTCCCTCTTTCTCAGCTGGGAACAAAGCATGTCTGCTGTTGATATAGTATATCTCAGTAGCTTCACGATACAATTTGATATAGTCTTTCAAGACTCGCAGAGCATTTGTGCTTGTGATTTCATCTGCTCTGAATCTTCGCATCAGATCAGACTTAAGCTCGTTGATGTCGTTGAAGAAGTTGTTCATGTCTTCGATGCTACTCTTGTTGAGTGATTTGTAGAGGTCTTCTATTTCTGTTTGTAGTTGTTTTTCTTGTTGTTGTTTGTAGTTGTTTTTTCGTTCTTGCCATTTCCATTTTTGACTTTCTTTTTGTATTGTTGATATAGAGACTGCGAGGTCTTTGTGATGTTTTTTGAGATGTGCTTCGAATTCTTTGAGTGTCCCTGCGAAATTTGCATAGATGCAGAGTCTTCTGTTGCTCTTTTTGGGTTCTCCTTTCATTCTTGTGCAGGGGTCAACTGTTTCTTCGTGCATCTCTTTTGTCTCCTTTTTGTGCAAATTGTTTTTTGTTTTTTGTTTTTTTTGTTTCAGTTTCTTGCAGTTGTAGTAGATGAAGTTGTCTTTTTTTGTGTAGTATTTAAGTGTTTGTTGTTTGCTTGTAGTGTTGCTTATTATTTTTGATGTTTGTTTATGTATGTTGTATAATTATTCATCGTAGATTGTATTATAATAACATGGATTGTGTTTGTCACAGAAGTCTTCATGATTTCTGTGAGGGTTGTGTTTTGTATGTATTGTTGTGTTGTATGCTATGTCTCGTATTGTCTCTATTGCATGAGCATATGCTCTTCTTTCATCATTGCTCTTGATTCGGTTGCTTTGTTTGTATGTTTCGTATCTTTCCTTGAGGAATTTGTATGCGAGTATGAGGTCTTCGTTGTATTGTTTGTTTGCCTTCATATCATATCATCTTTGTTTTGCGTATTGTATCGCACGGTGTAGGTCTGTGCAGGTTTTTTCTTTGTGTGTTTTGTTTTCATGTATCCTGATATTGTTGTCAGGTGTGAGAGTGAAGATGAGCTTATTCTTCTTTTTTGTCATCAGCATCTTCTTCTTTTTTCTGTGTTTTTTTGCCTTTCACGGTTGCTTTACTTGTCTTCTTCTGTGCTTTTTTTGTTTCTTTTGTTTCTTCTTCTTTGTATGCTTCACATAACTCTGCGAGTTGAGGCAAAGTCAATCTACAGTAGTAAGGTGTGATTGTTTTGTATGTGTTTCCTTTTTGTGTGAGGATGTTGTAGTTTTCATCAATTCCTCTTATGCAGAAGTGATGTATTGTTTCATCGTTTCTTATTATTTCATGTGTTTCTGTGTTGTTTGTTATCGTGTCTTCTCCGATTGTGATTGTTTTTGTTTCGTACATATTCTTCGTGTCTCCTATTCTTTTTGTATTTGGATTGGGCAAGGTGGGATTTGCACCCACACCCGTTTCATTAGACAGGCATTCCAATACCATAAAGTATTTTCTATTTTTTCATCAAGATTGTGTTTTTCTGCCATTTTTTCTATTGATATTTTTTCTTCTGTCATGTTTGTTCTCTCTCCTTATTTTCAAACAATTCATTTTACCTCTCTTCTTCAAGCTCTCTCATTTCTTGTGAGATAGTACACACAAGACACAAAAACAAACAAATGAGGCAAATAATACAAGATTCCGGTCAACCCGAATACAATGCTCAGCATACTTGCAAGTACAAGCAGGAACAACAATGGAATCAAAACAATACACAATGCAAGTAATGTTGTGATGATATTCATATGCTTCTTGCCTCCTGCTCTTTGTCTGAGATGAAGTATCCCAGTTGTTTTGCTTCACTTGTTGTGAGTGTTTGCATCATTGTTCTTCCCTCTTTTTTTTTGTGTCAGATCATTCTGATGAATTCTATGAGGAGTGCAGTGACAACTCCTCCTGCTACTACGATGAGTACCTGCTTGTATATGTCAATTCTTCGCTCAAGATTATGTACCCTTGTCGTGTTCTTTGTGGCAGCTTCTTTGAGTTTGTCTATGCATACGAGTTTTTCTTCAAGTGCTTTTTCTTTTTGTTCAAGTTCTATGAGTGTTCTGCTTTGACTGTTGATTCCCTCTTGCAATGTTTTGAGACTGTCTTGTATGATGCGATTGTATTCTTGTTGTTCTTGTTCCAGTTTGGTAAGGGATTTGTTCAAGTTGATTTCGAGTTGTGTCAATCGATAGTCTATGAATCGTTGTTCTTCTCTGTTCTTCGTTTTTGATTGTTCATTGCACATCATCCTCCTCTCCTTGTATTGTTTGTTGTGTGAGTATTTCTTCTTGTTTTTCTGTCATTGTCTTGCCTTGCAGGAATGTTGCGAGTATTCCCACGATTGTTGTGATGATTCCTAAGAATATTGTTGTTGTTTCCGTGTTCGTGCCTCGTACTGTGAGTAATAGTGTTCCGAGTAGCGTGATGATAAGACTTGCTCCGAATATGAGGATTATGAGTGTTTGATTTTCTGAATTCATACCTATACTCCTTTTCATTGGTTTTTTGATGATTGGTTGTGTGTGGATTCGAACCACAACTCGCATATATCATACCTCTCCGAAATTATGGAAAATATAAATGCCTATTACACAATGACTATTTTTATATGGTGACAAAAGTGATACGGAAGTGAAACAGTTGCTCCCAACTGATTATGATTTGAATTATCTCTCTATACTATATATTTGGCATGATATATCGACTGCACCATTGCATCACAACCATAAGATTTATCTTCCAAATCTTGCTTCAACAATGTACGTATCATCGAATACGATAACCCTGAATTGTTTCCTTGTTTCAACCACCTTGAAACCAGCGGGAGTGAATGAAAGAGAAGGAGGAGCAACGAGAACAAGTCCACACTTTCTGCATACTGTTTCTGCATGAATAGTGTCCTCTTCAAAGAGGTTTCCGTTACATTCGGGACATAGTTTCCTCGTGTTGCTCCTCCTCCTATAGTAGTTATCTGTTTTTGACAAATAAGGAGAAAAAAATTATTTTTCCTGACCAGCTGATTATGGTGGTAGTAGAACCAATAATTGTTACACCGCTGAGGACAAAGTTGTTGTCCTCACTATTATATGTGAGCAAAACAAAAAAAAAGAGGGAACACAACCATCAATGTACTGACAGTTGTGTTCCCTCAGAAAAAAAAAGAGTCTTCTATTTTTGTGAGTTGAAAATATATTCTGAAAAAAAAAGAAAAAAATAATCAAACATCAAAAATACTGAATCTCCAAAACTTGCATCTTCGGTACAACCTTCAACCCCTCATCCTTCGTCACAATCTCAAAAGTTTGATCCGTTTCCACAACACGAAGACAATCAGACATCCGAATATAAGGAGAAACATAATCCGCCCCTCTATTCAGGATTTTCTCAGTCCCATAATTGATAATTTGTCTTACTATCGCCTTTGGCAGTCCTTGTGCAAACCAGCTATTTTGTGTTCGTATTTCAAATTGTACTTCTTGTGCTTGTTCTTCTTTGCTTTTTCCGAATAATCCCATAATTTTTCACCTTGTATATGTCAATGGTAATACATATGTTGTTCAGAATTAATAAGGTATACTCGTTACAATACATACGGTTAAGCAGTATGTATATGATAAAAACAAAAAAAAGGAATTTGTCCCACTTTGTCTCTCCCTTACTATGCTATGTGGACAAATAGAATAAAAAATAGAAAAAAGTATGGGGGGGTTAAGTTTCGATTAGTA
>AUXO017414722.1_pt1 | contig 20863 bp, 23 predicted proteins | sample 768731 | NCBI WGS metagenome assembly AUXO01 (sample SAMN02715735, study PRJNA202380) | gut metagenome | biome: sheep rumen | host: Ovis aries | place: New Zealand: Palmerston North
GGACTCTCTTCCTTTTCTTCCGGCCGGGTATCAACCGCTTAATGCATTAAATAGAAAAAAGTGGGCATACTTATAAGAAAACGAAAGGAATGCACTCACTATGTCATCAAAAAAGAAAACCCCAATCCACCTGGAGGACCTTACTCCAGATGAAAAAGTAAAATATGAGATTGCGGAGGAATTAGGCCTTCTGGACCGGGTGATGCAGGATGGATGGAAATCACTTACATCCAAGGAAACCGGTCGAATCGGAGGGTTGATCACGAAAAAGAAACGGGAAAATGAAAAAAATGACAAAAGTATTACGAATGTTAATTAGTGTGAAGATTGTGTAATAAAGGTTGAAAAGGGAATATCCATTTGCTATAATCGAAAAACTGGGAAAAGAGTTAGCAGGTGAGGATATGAACGAAAAGATTAATGTTTTAGATGTGAATATAGACAGCTGTACAGCAAAAGAAGCCATGAAAGAAACGATAGCTTTTCTGGAGTCAGAACCTGTAAGCGTGATAGATGTGGTATCGGTAGACGGTCTTATGCAGATGAATGATCTTTCGGAACTTAAGGCCAGGATGAATGAATTTGATCTTGTGCTGCCGGGGGAAAAGCTGATTCTTGAAGCAGCAGAAGAAGCGAGGCTGCCAAAGGAAATCGATATAAAATTATATCTGAAGATGTTTATGCGTTATTTGCATAAGAATCATAAGAGAATGTATCTTCTGGTCGAATCGGAGGAAGATGGACAGGAAGCATTTCGCTATATGCAGAGAACCTACAGTGGGATTCAGCTGGTAGGTCTTGCAAAAGTATCAGCGGAGGGAAGGGCAGACGACATGTTGGTCAATGCGATTAACGGAAGTGAAGTGGATTGTATTCTTTCGGCATTGTCAGTACCGTTACAGGAAGATTTTATAGCGAAAAACAGGAATCTCTTGGATGCAAGAGTATGGGTCGGCGTCGGGAATAGAATGTTCTCGGATCACAGGCAGGGACTTGGTCATGGGAAGCTGGCAAAATTTCTGTTGAATCATATATTTAAGCGTGAAATGGAAAAAAATAAGCTAAAAACAAAATCCTAAGAAAAACATAAGAAATATGTTTCGTCACTATGTCTATGGGATAAATGTGAATAAATTGTAAAAAAACTGAGGAAATTACCAAAAAAGTGTGATTTCCTCTTTATTTTTTTGGTCATATATATTAAGATAAGATTTGACAGTATACATTTTGGAAATTTGTAGATAAGATTTGTTGTGGAAAATGTATATTGAAAAGAGTGGAGGAGATGGAATATGATATCTAATCAAATACTTCAAAACACAATTGAAGGATTGAAAGGGATTACACGAATTGACTTTTGCGTGATGGACACAGACGGTAAATCTCTTGCAAGCACATTTTCAGAACAGGAGAACTATGTAGAGGAGGTTATCTCCTTTGTAGAATCCCCGGCAGACAGTCAGGTCGTACAGGGATATCAGTTTTTTAAGATTTTTGATGAACATCAGTTAGAGTATATTCTTCTTGCCAATGGAGGAAGTGATGATGTTTACATGGTAGGTAAGATTGCGGCCTTCCAGATTCAGAATCTTCTTGTAGCATATAAAGAAAGATTTGACAAAGATAATTTTATCAAAAACCTGCTGTTAGATAATCTGTTGCTGGTAGATATTTACAACCGTGCTAAGAAATTACATATTGACACAGAAGTAAGACGTGTTATCTTTATTATTGAAACAAAGCACGAAAAAGATACGAATGCGCTGGATAATGTAAGAAACCTTCTTGGTAATCGTACCAGAGATTTTGTGACGGCCGTTGATGAGAAAAATATCATCGTGGTAAAAGAACTGGAGCCAAATGATGGACATACAGAACTGGAGAAGATTGCGGAGAATATGTATACACTCCTGAAAGAAGACGGAGAAGAAGATGTTCTGATCGCATACGGAACGGTTGTAAATGATATCAAAGAAGTATCAAAATCATATAAAGAAGCCAAGCTGGCACTTGATGTCGGAAAGATTTTCTTTAGTGAGCGAAGTGTCATCGCATATAGTGCTTTGGGAATAGGACGTCTGATCTATCAGCTTCCGATTCCGCTGTGTAAGATGTTCATACGTGAGATTTTTGAGGGGAAATCACCGGATGATTTCGATGAGGAGACATTGACAACAATCAATAAATTCTTTGAGAATAATCTGAACGTATCAGAGACATCCAGACAATTATATATACACCGTAATACACTGGTATACAGACTGGACAAATTACAAAAGAGTACCGGTCTGGATCTCCGTGTGTTCGAAGACGCCATTACATTCAAAATCGCACTTATGGTTGTGAAATATATGAAATATATGGAGTCACTGGAGTATTAATAATCAGGAGGAACATATGATTGAACTAAGAGAAGTAACGAAAGAGTACTCAAAAGGGGTTGCAGCCCTGAATGGAATCAATCTGAAGATTGAACAGGGTGAATTTGTGTTTATTGTAGGAGACAGCGGCTCTGGTAAGTCTACTTTGATCAAGCTTATCATGAAAGAACTGGAACCTACTTCGGGAACGATTATTGTAAATGGCAATAATTTAAGCCGTATGAAACATCGCAAAGTTGCGATGTACAGAAGAAATATCGGCGTTGTATTTCAGGATTTCCGTTTGTTGAAAGACAGAAATATTTATGAAAATATTGCGTTTGCGCAGAGAGTTACAGAGACACCTACAAGAATTATCAAGAAAAAAGTACCGGCGGCACTGTCACTGGTAGGGCTTGCCCAGAAATATAAAGCATTTCCAAAGGAATTATCCGGTGGTGAACAGCAGAGGGTTGCGATTGCAAGAGCGATCGTGAATGAACCTGCTATTCTTCTGGCAGATGAGCCTACGGGTAACCTGGATCCGACAAACTCATGGGAAATCATGAAGTTATTGGAAGAAGCGAATGACAGAGGAACTACAGTTCTTGTCGTTACGCATAACCAGGAGATCGTAAATGAAATGCAGAAGCGAGTTGTTACGATGAAAAAGGGTGTCATCGTAAGCGACGAGAAAAAAGGTGGGTATAAGCATGAGAATTAGTACAATAGGATATTCGATGAAACAAGGGGTTAAGAACATCCGCAGAAATAAGATGTTTTCCGTTGCTTCGATCGCAACGATGGCGGCATGCATTTTCCTGTTCGGATTGTTCTATTCCATTGTAGTTAACTTTAGTTATATTGTAGAAAAAGCAGAAGAAGGTGTTGCTATTACAGTATTTTTTAATGAAGATACTACAAAAGAACAAAAAGATACAATTGGTGCCCAGCTGAAGAAAGAAGATGGAGTACTGAAAGTAAATTATGTAAGTGCGGATGAAGCATGGAATAAGTTTAAAGATCAGTATTTTGGAGAATCAAGTGATCTGGCAGAAGGATTTAAGAGTGATAACCCGCTTGCCAATTCAGATAACTACGAAGTATATCTTTCAGACGTATCAAAGCAGAAAGATGTAGTGTCTTATGCAAAGTCGCTGGATGGGGTGCGTAAAGTTAATAAATCAGACGTAGTAGCCAAGACTCTTACCAGTGTGAACAAGTTGGTGGGATATGTATCGGTAGCAATTATTGCAATTCTTCTGGCAGTGTCAATTTTCCTGATCAGTAATACGGTCACTATGGGTATTACGGTAAGACGTGAAGAAATTGCAATTATGAAATATATCGGAGCAAAAGACGGATTTGTCCGTGCGCCGTTTGTAATAGAGGGTCTGATCATCGGAGCTGTCGGAGCTGTAATCCCGCTCGTATTGCTTTATTTTATGTATGATAAGGCAATTACATACATTATGACAAAATTCAGCCTTCTGAATAATATTGTAGATTTCCTTCCGGTAGCAACTGTTTACAGAACATTACTTCCAATCGGAATTGCTTTGGGTGTTGGAATCGGTTTTGTGGGAAGTTTCTTTACAATCCGCAAACATCTGAAGGTATAAAAGTTCTGGCTCGGAAAGGAGCGTCATATGATAAAAAGAAAGAAGATGATAAGCCTTCTGCTGGTGCTTACGCTTGTAAGCGGAATGTTTGTGCAGACATATGCAACAGAAATTGATGATACAAAGAAAAAAGCAGAAGAACTGGAAAGCAAGAAGAAAGCTGCTGAAAATGAGAAAACATCTCTGGCAGATCAGCTGAAAAAGCTGACGGGCGAGATGGAAGAAACTAAGAAAAAGATTTCTGCAAAAGAAGATGAGATCACAAATAAAGAAGAAGAATTGATTCTTGCAAAAGCGGATGAGAATGAACAGTATGAAAGTATGAAGAAGAGAATCCGTTATATGTATGAAAATGGAAATACAGGATTTGTAGAAATCCTTTGCTCTTCAAAGTCAATTGGAGAATTGCTGAATAATGCTGAATATATCAGCAGAATATCAGGATACGACAGAAACATGCTGGTAGAATTCCAGAAGGTTGTAACCAATGTCGAGAATCAGGAAGCAGAACTCAAGAAAGAATATAAAGAACTGCAGACGATGCAGGATAATCTGATCACAAAGCAGGACAGCGTAAATGAACTGATAAAGAATAAGCAAAGTGAGATTCAGAGTTTGACCAGCGAACTGGGAGATACAAAGAATAAGCTTGCACAGCTGGAAGCGGCAGCTGCCGAAGCCGAACGTAAACAGAAAGAAGCGGCAGCTGCGAAGAAGGCTCAGGCAGCAGCCAAAAAGAATACAAGCTCATCGGGGTCTTCGGCCGGTTCCGCCGGGGCATCGGTGGTGTCGGGAAATGGAACATTTACACATCCTTGTCCGGGTGGATATATTTCGAGTGGATTTGGTTACAGAACACAGCCGATTGCAGGTGCAAGTACGAATCATAAAGGGATTGACTTTGCAGCAGCAACAGGAACGCCAATCTATGCGGCTGCGGCAGGAACAGTTATTTCAGCCGGATATGCCGGAAATGCGGGAAACCTGTTAGTAGTCAGTCATGGAAACGGATTGCTTACATATTATATGCATTGCAATGCGATTTATGTGAGTGCGGGACAGAAAGTCAGCAGAGGTCAGAATGTTGCAGCGGTTGGAACTACAGGAAATTCAACCGGACCACATCTGCATTTTCAGGTAATGTTGAATGGAACACCGGTAAATCCGGCAAACTATCTGTAAGAAACGAACAGATCGTAGTATGAGGCAAGATAAATGAAAAACAGAAAAAGTTTTTTGAAAGGGGCGCTTTGTGGCGCCCTTGCTATGTTATTAGTGGCAGGACTCGTGTCCTGTGGATTAAAAGTGAATAATGGAAACAGTGATATTACATCAAAAACAGAAGATAAGATATCAGAACTGCAGAACCTGATCGAGAAGCATTATATGGGGGATGTAAAAGAAAAGAATCTGGAAGATGGGGTCTATAAAGGTTATATCAATGGCCTGAATGATCCGTATTCGGTATATTATAACAAAAAAGAAACAAAAGAATTATACGAATCAACTGGTGGTGAATATTCCGGAATCGGTGCTGTGATGTCTCAGAATACAGAGACAGGAGTGATCACTCTGGTCCAGATATATAAGGATTCTCCGGCTGAAAAAGCAGGACTTAAGGAGAATGATATCCTTTATAAGGTTGAAGGAAAAGAAGTCACAGGAAAAGATCTCTCTAAAGTTGTAAGTAAGGTAAAGGGTGAAAAAGGAACAACGGTAGAACTCACCGTATTAAGAGGTGAAGATGCCAAAGAAGTAACTGTGACTGCAACAAGAGATACCGTACAGGCACAGACAATTGAGTATAAGATGATGGATGACAAGATTGGTTACATCAGAGTGTCTGAATTTGATACTGTGACGTATGATCAGTACAAAGAAGCATTGGATGATCTTGAAAAACAGGGAATGACAGGGCTGGTTGTGGATCTGCGTAATAATCCTGGAGGTTCGCTCAGTACAGTATGTGATATGCTGGATCTGATGCTGCCAAAGGGCCTGATCGTGTATACGGAAGATAAAAATGGCAAAAAGACAGAGATGAAATCTGACGAAGAACATCAGTTTACAAAACCGCTGGCAGTTCTGGTAAATGGCAACAGTGCCAGTGCATCAGAGATTTACTCCGGGGCAATCCAGGATTACGGAATCGGTAAGATTGTCGGAACCCAGACATATGGAAAGGGTGTCGTACAGCAGATTTTTGATCTGGATGACGGAACAGCCGTAAAACTTACGATTGCAGAATATTTCACTCCAAAGGGAAGAAGCATCAACGGAAAAGGAATTACACCGGATGTAAAGGTCGAATACGAAAATAATGAAGAAAATCCGGATGCAGACAATCAGCTTGATAAAGCTGTGGAGGAAGTAAAAGCACAGATGAAGTAATCGTTTGTGGATGGTGACATAGCAAAATAAGAGTTTTGAAGGGAATGCAGTTTGGCATTCCCTTTTATTATGCCTTATGGTAAAATATAAATAGTGTCTGCTGATTAAGTCAAAATCAGCGAGAATTCATTGATTTTACAGCATTCTTGCCTCAGAAGTGTTAAAATATTTGTAAGGAAATGAAATTCCAACATTCGTTTTTCAAGCAAATTTCCTGCAAATATATACTCTGGAGTGGCAAAAACATGTATAAATCAGGTGATAAGTTACAGTCTTCTTTTCTCGATTTTGATCAGCCTATGGGGCTTCATATGAATCCAAACAATCGTTGGATCAAAATGGCTGATACAATCCCTTGGGATGAATACGAGAAAAAATACAGGCGCCTTTTCAAAAGCAAGACTGGAAATGTTGCAAAACCATTCCGTATGGCGCTTGGAGCACTGATCATACAGCAGAAATTCCAGTACTCAGACAGGGAGCTGGTTGAACAGATTACTGAGAATCCGTATCTTCAATACTTCATCGGTCTTCCTGGATATCAGGAAGAAGCACCTTTTGATGCAAGTACTCTTGTTCTGTTCCGTAAAAGAATCAATGCAAAGATGCTCATGGATGCAAATGAAGCAATTCTTGCAGCAGAAGAAGAGAAAAAGAAATCTGACAACGATGATCATACAGATCCTCCTTCTGGCGATGGTTCCTCTGAAAAGCAGGAAACTAAAGAGACTAACCAGGAAAACAAGGGAACTCTCATTCTGGATGCAACCTGTGCACCGGTAAACATCAGATATCCACAGGATATTTCTCTTTTGAATGAAGCACGCGAAAAACTGGAAGTTTTGATTCTCTGGTTCCATAAAACATATGGTGTTGCACTTCCACGACGTGACTGTCGTGAAGCAAGAAGAGCTTATCTGAATTATGCGAAAGCAAAGAAACATTCTACAAAACAGATTCGCAAAGCGTTAAAAAAACAGCTTTCTTATGTTCGTCGTGACATCGGGTACATAGAATCCTTTATGTCAGATGGATATGCACCATTATCCAAGGAAATCGATCAGATTCTGACAATCTTTACACTGTACGAGCAACAAAAGTATATGTTCGACAATAAGGTACATAAGGTTGAGAACCGTATAGTAAGTATCAGTCAGCCATGGATTCGCCCTATAGTCCGTGGAAAAATCAAAGCACCTGTAGAGTTTGGAGCTAAACTTGACCTTAGTATCGATGCAAAAGGATATGCCCGGATAGAAAGAGTGCAGTTTGATGCATACAACGAAAGTGGATGCCTGCAGGAAGCAGTAGAAGCATTTCATAAACGTACCGGGTACTATCCAGAGAGAGTACTGGCAGATCAGATTTACCGAACACGCCAGAACCGGTCATTCTGCAAAGATCATGGCATAAGGCTGTCTGGTCCAAAACTTGGCAGACCAAATGCAGAAACACAGAAAACAGATAAAAAACAAGAATACCAAGATAATACAGATAGAATTGAAGTGGAAAGACGTTTCAGCTTAGCAAAGCGTTGTTTTGGACTTGGAATGATCCGAACAAAGCTGAAAGAAACTCAGTTGACATCTATTGCATTATCTGTATTTGTTGCGAATCTTTTCCGGAAGATGCAACGAATACTTTTTGCACTTTTATTCTGTTTGGAGTTATACCCAATGGAAAATGGCTGGTTGACCGCATAAGGCGGTTAATCAGCAGACACTATTTAACAAATCTACATTCGCTGTATGATTTCCCATAAAGATATCTACCTTCTGCTCTCTTACACTTGCAAGCGAATGATGATATTGTTTTCTTGCTTCTAAAGTCTCATCACCAATCTCTCTTAGATATTCTTCTTGCAATGTATTAAATCCAAAGCCTCCGTAATATCCTACGCGTTTCTTTTCTGCTCCATTTGTCACATCAAAAAAACAGGCAATACATCCCTGCGTGTGACCCGGAATCAGGTGAAATTCTATCTCAGTATTTCCAAATGTCAGAATATCTCCTTCTTTGATGGATACATCTACGTCAAATAACTTCTCCGTACAATTTCCACACTCCTGGATCAGCGCAAGTTCCGGATTCTCTCGAAACATCTTTACATCTGGTTCTCCCATATATATCTTTGTACCAAACATTTTCTTAAAAAAATTAACTGCCCCAAAATGATCCGCATGTCCATGAGATAAAATTATCCATTTTACATCAGCCGGATTGAATCCCATCTCCCAAATTGACTGGATCAACATCGCAGTGGCACCGCAATTGCCTGCGTCAAACATAAGAAGTCCTTTTCCTGTATCAACAATATGTACACATACCCAGCTATCTCCTACATAATAAAGATTTCCATAAATCTGAAATGGCTTCACATATCTGTTTTCCTGTTCAAACCAAAATCTTCCCGTTCTCTTCTCAGATAGTACGCTTTGGTTATTTAAATATTGCCCGTAATCTGTTTTTATTGACACGTCTCTTTCCTCCATATTTTCACTTATCTCTGTCAAATTGTTTTCCTATTCTATCAAAAAAACTGTAAAATCGTGGGGTATTTTACAGTTTTTAAACGGCTTCTTATAACGCACAACTGGAAGTATAAGAGTTCTTATACTTCCGTGTGACAATATATATTAACTTTAAAAGAGCTTCCTGTATAATTCAAATATAGGGAATTCCCAGAAAGAAGGTTGAGAAAAAAATACCTCAGTGTAAAATAAGATTACTGACTTTGACCAGGTTAGTAAAAATCTTATTGAACAGAGAGGTATCTAAAATGAATTGTAACACACAAAACGCAAAAATTGCATCCATAACTGAAAAAACTTTGATTGTTGGTATTGATGTTGGCAGCGAGACTCATTATGCCAGAGCATTTGACTGGCGAAATTATGAGTACTCGAAGAAACCATTGGAGTTTAGCAACACAGAAGCCGGTTTCCTGACATTCAAGGCATGGGTGGAGGATATTGCAGAAAAACATGGAAAAACCGCTGTAATTCCCGGTATGGAGCCGACCGGCCACTACTGGTTTGCTTTAGGGAAATTCCTGCAGGACAACGGAATGAAGCCTGTGCATGTAAATCCCCACCATGTTAAGAAGTCGAAAGAGTTGGATGACAATAACCCCAACAAAAATGACCGGAAGGATCCCAAAACAATCGCAGCGCTGGTCAATGAAGGGCGGTTTTCTTACCCTTACATACCGACCGGTATTTATGCAGAAATCAGAAGCCTGTCGAACCTGCGCTTTCAAACGCAGGAGGAGCTTACAAGGATCAAGAACCGAATCGCCAGATGGTTTTCCATCTACTTCCCCGAATATAAAGACGTTTATGGGGATTTAAAGGCGGTCAGCGGGCGGATGGTGCTGAAGGTGGCACCGCTTCCGGAGGATATCAGGAAACTGGGGGCGGAAGGTGTGAATCGAATCTGGAGGGACGCAAAGCTGAGAGGCGCCGGAATGAAGAGGGCAAAGACCCTGGTATCGGCCGCAGAGCATAGCGTTGGCAGTAAGGAGGCACCGGAAGCTGCGCGGATTGAATTGAAAAATCTGCTGAATGACATGGATGTATATGCGTCAAGACTGGAGGAGCTGCTTAAGGGCATAGAGGAAAAACTGAAAGAGATTCCATATGTTGATAAGCTGATGGAGATTAAGGGTATCGGACTGGTTACAGTCGGCGGCTTCATTGCAGAGGTGGGAGACATTGGACGTTTTGATAACCCCAAACAGCTACAGAAGTTGGCAGGATATGCAATCGTTGCAAATGATTCCGGAAAGCATAACGGTGAAAGCCGGATCAGCTATCGGGGGCGGAAGCGACTCAGATACGTGCTGTACGAAGCTGCGATATCGCTGATAGGAAAGAATGCTGAGTTTCGGGAAATACACGAATACTACCGGACACGGAATGCAAACCCACTGAAAAAGATGCAGTCAGTGGTAGCGGTGGCCTGTAAGATTCTGAGGATTTTTTACACCATTCTGACAAAGGGCGTTGATTATGACGCAGAGAAGCTGATGAGTGACATCAGACGGCCACAGATGCAAGCAGCATAAGAAACCAAAGTATAAAGTAGAAAAGTCTTGTTACAGTTGAATTGAGCCCTTAGAGATATGACCTGAGAGTTGAATTCAGCTGTAACAGGAAAGCTGAAAGCAATGAGGAACGAACCGGGAAAACGTCCACTGAAAGGTGCCGGAAAGGGAGTCATGCGAATCAAGTCAGTAAGAATTTATACAAAGAATGAGCCAGTAGTCGGCAGGAATATTTTCCATAGGGCAAGACCCTGAAAAAGAGCTAAGCTGACACCCTGGTTATGGATAGGCGGAACGAAGGAAGTTAGGACCCTCCGGAAATGTGAGGTGATCCTGGTAGACACGGGAGGTACGTCGCCGTAGCGGGAAGGGCATACACAAGGCCATGTAAAACGAAAAACAGAGACGTTTTATTTCGTATACCCTGATACCGCTATTTTTGTACCAGATACTTAGAAATATCCATTTCCTTGGCTCATTCATCTGAGAGTAAACAATAAAAAAACCTTGATTTTTAAGGAAAAAACACTTGACTAAATAGGGAGAATAAAGAAAAATGTGGATAAATATTTTTGAAAGATACAGGGATGGGGAAAACCATCCCTGTATTGACTTTTACAGGATTAATAGGTAAAATAATAAAGTACGAGTTAGTCAGGCTCCCTTAGTTAAATGGATATAACAAGCCCCTCCTAAGCTTTGGCCATGGCTTTCACATTTGAAGGAATTTGAAAATAAGAGTCGTGTTCGAACTGGTAAGGAAACGTTCTAATTCATGATATGAAGTTTCATATATTATAGAACGGATTGAGAAAAAAACCAATTAAAATGTTGAACAACTGTTGGTTGCAGCCGACGGTAGATCATAAATCACAAACACCGAAAAATGGCTTAAAATAAGGCTTTTTCGGGCATACGTCCCCTTAGTTTAACGGATAAAACAAGGGCCTCCTAAGCTCTAGCTGTGGGTTCGATTCCCGCAGGGGACGCTTTAGTGAACTAAAGTGGAAATGGATAGCAGATAATGCCAGGCCATCTCCACTTTTTTCTTTGGTCAAAATTCCTGCTAACCAAATCCGCTGACCTGTTAGCAAGTTGCTAATGGAATCCGATACCCTGCTAACATCACTTAAAATAGGGGAAAGATTTGGGGTTCGATTTGCTAAATTCCACAAAAGGGAAAGCCATGCTAATCATCGGGGAAAGCCTTAGTCCATCAGAGTCCAAAATGGAAATGAAAAAACAGTATATTCGGTTCATACCGGGAGCAGATACAAAGCTCGTTTGGGTTAGATTATGAAAATCAACCTGAACGAGCCTTTTTTGTTTAGGACACAGATGGGAGGAATTACATGCCAAAACAAAGTACACAGGAACAGATTGTGGAGATGGATATCAATCTCTTACGAACATTCAAGGATCATCCATTTAAGGTAACAGCTGATTATCCAATGATCCAATTAAAGGAAAGCATTGAGAGCTGCGGGATCCTTACACCGCTACTGGTGAGACCATTAAAGGATGGTGCCTATGAGATCATCTCCGGACACAGAAGAAAACATGCAGCAGAGATGCTGGGATTAAAAACAGTTCCGGTCATTATCAGGAAGATGGCATATGACGATGCCATTGTGACGATGGTAGATGCCAATCTTCAGAGAGATATCATCTTGCCGAGTGAGAAGGCATTTGCATACAAGATGAAATACGATGCGATGCGAAGATCCGTCAAAAAGAAAAAGCTTCATGAAGATGATGAGTACAGCAATTCTTTAATAGGAAAGAGAACTGTTGAGATTCTCAGTGAAGAAGGATTCGATAGCCCAAAACAAATCCAGAGATATCTGAAGATTGCAGAAATGATTCCAGAGATGCTTGAGAAGCTGGATTATGGATTGATCTCTTTTAATCCGGCCTTTGAAATCGCATTTATCAAACCAAATGAGCAGAGAATGCTGTTGGAAGCTATGGAATATGCCCAGGCATCCCCTTCCATATCTCAGGCGCAACGAATCAAGAAGCTTAGTCAGAGGAATAAGCTTACGCTCGAAGCTATGCAAAATATCCTGAGTGAAGTAAAGAAGGGAGATCTTGAGAGAGTTGCCTTTAAGTCAGGACAGCTTCGAAAGTTCTTCCCAAGAGACTGGACAGTGGATCAGATGAAGCAGGAAATCTTGAAAATCTTAAATGAACATATGGAGCAGGAATATAAAAATCACGAAATAAGCGGAGGAAAAGGAAATGTGTAAGGTGATTGCAATTACAAATCAAAAGGGCGGTGTCGGAAAGACAACGACTGCAGTGAATTTAGGAATAGGTCTGGCAAAGGAAGGGAAGAAAGTGCTTCTGATCGATGCGGATCCACAGGGAAGTCTGACTGCCAGTCTTGGATTTGGACAGCCGGATGAAATCAATGTAACATTGGCTACTATTATGACAAAGATTATGAAGGAAGAAGCATTCGACACTGTTGATGGAATTCTTCATCACGAGGAAGGAGTAGACATTCTTCCGGGAAACATCGAATTGTCAGTAATGGAACTAACTATGGCCAATGTCATGAGCCGTGAAATGATCATGAAGGAATATGTGGAAGCACAGAGAGACCAGTATGACTACATTATTATAGATTGCATGCCTTCTCTTGGAACTATGACCATCAATGCATTGGTATCTGCGGATCTGGTATTGATACCTGTTCAGGCTGCTTACCTTCCGGTACTTGGTCTTCAGCAATTGATCCGCACAATCTCTATGGTAAAGAAACGTTTGAATAAGAAACTTCGTATCGGAGGAATTGTTCTGACTATGGTAGATAAGAGAACAAATTATGCCAAGGACATTATGGAGAGCGTGAGAAAGACTTATGAAGGAATCCTTCCGGTGTATGACAGTGTGATTCCGATTTCCATTAAGGCTGCAGAGTCCAGTGCTGTAGGAATCAGCGTATACACTCACGCAAACAACTGCAAAGTATCAGATGCATATAGAGAATTAACAAAGGAGGTTCTGTACGATGAAGAAGCTTAGACCGGGAGAAATGGTTCAGATTAAAACTGTAGAAGAATTACTTGGCGTAGTAAATGAAGAATCCGCAATGGATATTGAGATTTATAAAATTCGAAGTTTCCAGGGACATCCATTTAAGGTAGTGGATGATGATAAGATGCTGGAACTGGTGGAAAGTATCAAGGCAAATGGTGTGTTGTCACCGGTTCTGATTCGTCCATGTGGAAATGATCTGTATGAAATGATATCCGGACATCGCAGATTACATGCTGCAAAGCTGGCTGGGCTCACTGCTATTCCTTCTATTATTAGAGAGATGACAGATGATGAAGCTACCATTGCTATGGTAGATGCCAATATTCAGAGGGAGGAGCTGCTTCCGAGTGAGAAGGCATGGGCTTATAAAATGAAACTTGAAGCAATGAGAAGACGAGCAGGACGTCCAAGTAAAGATAATTCCGCTCAAATTGAGCGGAATTTAGAGACGGCGGAAGTTATAGGGCAAGAAGTTGGTGAAAGTCGTGCTCAGGTAAGAAGATATATTCGTCTTACAGAATTAATTCCGGATCTTCTCGATTTAGTAGATGCCAAGAGATTGAACTTCACCGTTGCTGTTGATGTTTCTTATATAGATAAGGAAATTCAAGGTTGGCTGAATGAATACATTCATGATAATGGTCCTGTGAAAGCAAATCAGATCGCTGCTCTTAGAGAAGCAATTGCTACCGGCCCGATGACTCAGATGAAGATGATTATGATTCTGAATGACACTCAGCCAGGAAAGAAACCTTCCGGTAAATTCACTATTTCGGATAAAAAGATTCGTGAGTACTTCCCGAAAGAGTATTCCACAGATGAGATGAGAAGTGTCATTTTCGCACTTCTGGATCAATGGAAGAACGGAGGTGGAAGCAGTGAAATTTGATTATTACTATGGATCGCAGGCGGAGCAATTCAGTTTCATACGAATACCAAGAGCTATGCTTACTGATGAAGCATTTACATCATTATCATTGCAGGCCAAGGTGCTGTTTAGTGTATTCCTTGATCGCATGAGCATATCCATGAGAAATGGCTGGTTTGATGAAAAAAATCGTGTATTTATCATCTATCAGATATCAGAAATACAGGAGGATCTTGGATTCTCCAAGCGAAAAGCAATGGATTACCTGGCTGAACTTGAGAAGTTTGGCCTGGTAGAAAAGAAGAAAAGAGGATTTGGTTTGCCAAATGTTTTATACATCAAGAACTTCCTGATTCAGAGAGATTATTCCAGAAGTATCGAAATGGGAACTTATGATACAAAACAATCCGGAACAAGAAGTGCAGAAATCGACACTTCTGAGGTGCGAATTCGTGACCTTAGAAGTATCGGAATGGTGACTTCAGAGGTGCGCAAATCGATACCTCAAGAGGTACAGAAAATGGGACCTCTAAAGAATTATACTAATAATAATCAGACTAATATGAGTAATACCGAATCGAATCATATCGTATCTGCAGAGATAGATGATCCGATGAGATCCGATGACGATTCGATGGAAAGAGTAAACGCTTATGAAAATCTGATTAAGGAAAATATTAACTATCACAGAGAATGCCATCCATATAGTATTCTGTTCTTAGGACCATTCGGCCCATTTCATCCAAGATAGGTTTCCCATTTTCTTCATTATGCTGAAAGAGCAGGTAGTTGATCGCCTCTCCATAATCAGCATTCTTACTTGCGATGTGTTTTAGTACTGCCACTAAAGTCACCTCCCAGCTTCAATACTTCTTTTCTCATTTCAAATATCTTTGCAATTGCTTCATGAATCTCATCTTCCATGATTCTGGATTTTGTTCCGCCGGTGTTAAAGTGCAGAGCAATCTGATTTAAGTTCGTTCCGATCTTTCCAAATTCATGGACTAGTTTTGTCAGCTCTTCTGAATCAGCAACGACTTCATATCTGATCTGAAGCGGCTTATCTGTTAATAATCTTCGGATGTATTCTGACTGGGAGACGCCAAGGCGCTTGGCTCCGGTTTGCAGGTATTCTAATTGCTGATCAGAAAGCTTTATTCCTATGAAGTTCTTATAAGTAATTTCTCTGTCTTTGGGTTTTCTTCCCATTTTCGTATTCCCTCCAATATTCATTAATATTTTTCCCTGACTCTGTTCAGGCCGCGATATTTGTAATAGAGCCAGTAGCACATTCCTCACGAATGATGCGTATCCGAGGGTTTGGGTGATATGGAATGCCCCAACAAGATGCCAAAGTGCAAAAGACATGAAATGGATTTTGGTTAAACGTAGGCGAATCTTGCTCTAAAAAAGAACCCTCTATAATACGCGCCGGACAGCGCCCATTTATTACCCTGTTTGAAAAGAAAATAAGAAAAATTCTTTTGAAGGGTAATTTTTGCATTCGCCAGGGCGCGTAAGGTGAAGGGATATTTCCCGAAGCCTATAAATGAAGAAAAGGAGAAATAAGATTATGGCAGAAAAAAGATGTTATACCGTGCAGGAGATCCAGGACATGCTCTGTATCAGCAGAGTTTCTGTTTACAACCTGCTTAAAAGAAATGAATTCCGCTGGATCCGTCTGGAAGGAAGTAAGTATCGAATTTCAAAGAAGAGCTTTGATGAATGGCTGGATAAGAATCCGGAAGACTGGGTTGAGGAACATTAGGGTGTAAAGTTTTTGACATCCTAACGTTTTTCTTTTGTTAGCAGTAGATTAAGGGCGAGGAGGTGAGACGCACATGAAACTGAACTGGCACAACGACGAAGAATTACAAAAGCTGGCAGAAAAGATCGAGGCAAGGAGTCCATATAAGAAGATTGAAAATCCAAACAAGAAATGGATGACGGTAGCACATATGGGAAAGATGCTTGGACTGAAGAAAACAGATCGTTACTGGCTTGTCCATAAAAACTATTTCCGCACAGAAACGCTGATGGGGAAAATGCGAGTTGATGTGGAAAGCTTTGAAAAATGGTATGCGAATCAGGTGAAGTATCACAAGATCGATGGCGAAGCACCGGGCAAGGAGTTGAAGGAGCGCAGTCTTTCTGCAAAGGACATTGAGGAAATCCTTCAGTGCGGATCATGGACAGCCTATGAGATCATGAATAAATTTAAGGATGACATCATCATTGTCGATTACTGGAAACGTCTTCCAGCAGAAGTCTTCTGGAAATGGTATGAAGGTCAGACTAAATACAGAACAAAGGAGGATCGGGACAGGGATAAAGAGATTGAAGCAGCTACCATGAGTATGCCGGAGATGGCCAGAGCTCTTGGAGTAACGAGGTCCAAAATCTATGGCATTATCAGAAATCCTAAATATGCAGAGTATTTTGATCTGGTAATCGTTGCTGATCGGAAGAGATATAAAAAGGAAGGATTTGAGAAATTTCTGGCATCGCAAAATGAATATAAACGTCCAGTGAAGAAGAAACCTAAGAAAGTGGAGAAGAAGCCTGATCAGAAACCAGTACAGGAAGATACATTTACAAAAGTGCGGGAGACTGTAAAACAGGATCCGTCCAGTGTACTTACTCTTGAGCAGGCAGCCGCTCTGGCAGGTGTGTCAAAACCTACCGTATCGAAATGGTGCGGGAAAAGCTATTTTCCAAATATCAAGCAGGGGAAAGTAGTCCGCATACCAGCCGAAACCTATAAAGAATGGTTACGCATTTACAGAGATTGGGAGGGATAAAGCATGGCTTCAATTAAAGAACGTAATGGTCATTATTGTGTGATCTACAGCTACACCAATGACAAAGGAAAAAGAAAACAGAAGTGGGAAACCTTCAATACCAAGGCAGAAGCAAAAAGAAGAAAGCTGGAGATTGAACTGGATTTTCAGAAAGGAACCTTTGTGCTTCCGACCTGTACGACAGTCAAAGAGTTGATGAAGGACTATGTAGCTTTATATGGAAAAGAAAAATGGGCTTTGTCCACTTACCAGGGAAATGTCTCTCTGATTAAAAACTACATTAATCCTATTATCGGGGATATGAAACTCAGTGAGGTTAATACCAGATTCATAGAATCCTATTATCAGCAGTTATTGAAAACTCCGGCAGCAGCAAATCCGATGACCGGCAGACCTAACAATAAGCTTGTTTCAGCAAGTACGGTCCGCGATGCCCATAAGTTGCTTCGCAATGCTTTTCAGCAGGCTGTGAAATGGGAACTTATGGAGAAGAATCCATGTATCAATGCAAACACACCGAAGTATAAGAGTAAGAAGAGAGAGATATGGACTGCAGATGTTCTGATCCATGCATTGGAGGTATGTGAGGATGAACGTTTGAAACTGGCGATCAATCTGTCATTTGCATGTTCGCTTCGACTCGGAGAATTGCTTGGCCTGACTTGGGACTGCATCGATATCACTGATGAAGCGATTGAAGCAGGGCGTCCTTACCTATATATAAATAAGGAATCGCAACGAGTATCGAAAGATGCCCTGAAGACATTAGATGGTAAAGATGTGTTGCTGATCTTTCCACAAGAAAGCAGATACAACAAAACAGTAAGATTGCTTAAAACTCCAAAAACAGAAAGCAGTGTTCGTAAGATATTCTTGCCAAAGAGTGTGGCAATGATGCTGCAGGACTGGAAAAGGCAGCAGGACGATATGATTGAGATTCTGGGAGATGAGTATCAGAATTATAATCTTGTATTCTGCTCTTCCTTTGGATTGCCGGTGGAAGGCGCAACCTTACGATCCGGTTTGAAGAAGTTGATTAAGGATCATGATCTTCCACCAGTTGTATTCCACAGCTTCCGCCATAGCAGTGTGACCTACAAGTTGAAGCTTAATGGTGGAGACATTAAAGCTGTTCAGGGAGATTCCGGACATTCCCAGGCAACCATGGTGTCTGAGGTATACTCACATATTATTGATGACGACAGAAGGAGAAATGCAGAATTATTTGAAAATGCATTTTATAAAAAGAAGAATCTGAATCCATCCATGCATGAAGAGGAAGAACCCAAAGCGGTAACTATGCCGGAAGGCGTAGATCAAGAAATGCTGGCGAAAGTACTTAGCAATCCAGAGATGCTTAACCTGTTGACGGCATTGGCGAAGTCGATGAATTAAAAGAGGACAACAAAAATTGGAGGAAACGATCATGATTGAAAAGAAAAACGGATACATGCAACTACCACCACTTCCAGAGGAATTAGATGGAAGTTTAGTTCATGTATTATGGGAGTATGCAAAACTTCCGGAAGCAGAAAGAACAGCAACATATAAGCAATATTGGCAAATTGCCAATGCGAGCAGAGGAAAAGTTACGGAAGATACAGAAGTTTATCATGTGGATCCAGAAAACATTGCAGGTTTTCTCGAAAGTATACGAAGAGTAGTGACTGGGATATTTCATGAAGCAATAGGTCTGGCACAATATGTATATGAAGAATGTTTTGTGAAAGGAAATTCACTAGAAGACATTATGCCGGACGATCCTAGAACGCGAGAAGCGATAACGGCTGTGTATATGTTGTACATGGATGAACAGAAGGCTGATCAGAGCGATGAGATTACATCGTAGAGAGATATCACTGTTAACCGAACTGGCGAAAAGTATGTTGGTGACCAGGAACTGATCCGCGTGGGTTTCCGGAAAAGGAAAATGCATCAGATGCAGTAGGTGCGGAATCATAGAGAAATGTTATAATTAAGAAATACAACGGGGCTGTCGCGCTAGTAATCAATGGTGTGCGCCCCGTCAAGTAGACAATTAAAAAAATATAGGTTTTTTGCTACCCAGATCATGCTGGGTAGCATTTTTATGCTGCCATAAGCATGTTATGGTATTCCATTGGAGTTAGAATACCGAGACCTCGTTGAGGTCTGTCGTTTCTGTAATAATCTATATATTCAACAATCGCGGAGACTAATTCTTCTCTACTATGAAATTTCTTCTTGTAATACATTTCTCGTTTTAAAATTCCCCAGAACCCTTCCATTGGACCATTGTCTGTACAATGAGCAACACGTGACATACTTTGAGTCATTCCAGCTTGTTCCAGTTTATGATGAAATGCCCTGGATGTATATTGGTAGCCCCTGTCACTATGAAAAATCGGCTTTGGTCCTATGTCAAGATTTAGTACAAGTTAAAATGAGAAATTTCTCCCCATTTTAACCTGCCAGAAGCTCAGCCTCAGTGTGCGTTCTTTCATACACTCGTTCGAATTCGTTTGGCGACATATAGTTGCAATGGCTATGAATTCGTTTCGTATTGTAGAAAGCTTCCAGATATTCAAAAATCAACTGGTATGCCTGCTTATAGTCGCGAATTTTAAAGCGATTGAGCCATTCACGTTTGATAATAGAATGAAAGGATTCAATGCATGCATTATCCCACGGAAAAGCTTTCTTCGAATAACTGCGCTGCATATTTTCGGTTGCTTTTTTATATTCCTTTGCAACATATTGGCTGCCACGATCCGAATGGATAATTAATGGTTGATCGATATTTCGGCGAGCTTTGGCTTTGTTTATAGTATCAATCACGTAAGATACTTCCAGTGTTTCTGAAAGCGTCCAGGCTATGATTTTTCTGGAAAATAAATCCATAACACTGGTCAGATAGACAAATCCATCTATTGTCCAGATGTAGGTAATATCCGAACACCAGACTGCATTCGGACGATCAGGATTAAATTGCTCATCAAGGATATTTTGTAATTCAGTGCTGAAATCGGAATCTTTTGTGGTGATCGTCCATGGTTTGCTCCACTGAGCACGGATCCCCATTTGGCGCATATATGTACCAACGGTTCTTTCCGAAATGACTTCACCAGTTTTTCGAAGTTCTACAGTGATTTTCGGAGCACCGTAGTTCTGCTTGGAATCATCATAAATATCCTGTATTTTTGCTTTTACGGCTTTACGACGTTTTTCTGTATCAGAAGGTACGTGGTGGAGCCATGCAAGATATCCTGAGCGAGAGACACCTAAAAATTTCAACATTCCGGAGACGGAAACCCGGCGTCCAGCCTTTTTGGCAGCTTCCGTCTTCTCAGACACTTCAAGATAAATGGCTTCCGTCATTTTCCCAGAATGTTGATTGCTTTTTTTAACACATCGAGTGCATCTTGGGCATCGCGTAATTCACGTCTGAGACGGGCAATTTCCTTCTGCTCATCAGATGCATAATTACCAGAACCACGAACAGGAATATCACCTGATTCCCGGAAGTCTTTCAGCCATTTTGTTAATGTGCTGTATCCGATGCCAAGATTTTCTGCACATCCACGTACTCCGAGATCTTTGTGATCCTGATAGTACTGGACTGCATCAAGTTTAAATTGTTTGTCATGTTGCTTTGCCATATGAGATCCTCCTTCAGCATGCCTCTATTGTATCATGCTTATGTGTATTTGGAATTTCTCATTTTGGCTTGTACTATTTATATTCTAGCACCA